>Ga0207433_10007472_pt1 | contig 18267 bp, 17 predicted proteins | sample YelNatPaOPGAMG01_FD_187559 | JGI IMG/M metagenome (GOLD analysis project Ga0207433, IMG submission 187559) | Hot spring thermophilic microbial communities from Obsidian Pool, Yellowstone National Park, USA - OP-RAMG-01 (SPAdes) (version 3) | ecosystem: Environmental > Aquatic > Thermal springs... | reverse complement strand
AATGCAATAGGTTAATGAAAAAATTTTTAAAATGTAAGGAAAAACTCCCCTTCCCATGATAAGAGATATGGAAAAACGCAACACTTTAAACCTTCTTCCAGCGGAAGGAGGAATCCATTATCCTTTGTGGCTTAGAGAAGTCGAAATGACTGTATTAGATACTACTTTATATCATAAGGCATAGCTGGAAAAGAATATTGTGAACAAGGAAATTCTCTGCTTCTATCGCCGTAGTATTCGTGTCTTTATCGCGCTGCAAAACCTTAAGTATATACTCTCCTGTTAACCTTGCGTGTAAACCATCAATGTAATAGTTGAGCCCCACAGTTCCCCATATTTCCTGTCCAAGGTCGCTATCAATATCCTTATCGTAATAATCTAACCTGAGCATTGGCTCAATTCTTTTGATGAAAATGTAACCAAAGTGGACAAAAGCACCATGTGCTACAAGAGGGTCAGGAGAAACATTCTTTCTTTTAGTTGGGTCTGCTTCCGGAGTCTGGGCACCGTCTGGATAATATATTCTTCGCATTGCATACTCTGCAAGAATGCTGAGATTATCACGCAGATATCTTGCTTCTACACCAAAATGTAGAAGGTGTCCTGTTTCATTCTTTGTCGTCTTTCCACTTTCATACCATGTATATTGTGGCATGCCATACCATACATAGGGAGCAAATTCTAATCCTTTAACTGGTTTTAGAAGGAAGCGGAAAAGGAAATCCTTACCTAAGTTATCATCTGTTAGATTATCCGGATTTGCTGACATATAGCCAGGAGCAAGTGCAGTGTCAGAAACTGTTAATGATAATGTCTTTGCTGGATCATCAGGGTCTACCGGAGTAATTGTCTTCGAGGCAAATCTCATACCATTGAAAACACCCGCAGTAATAGAAAAATAGGGTTGGTCAAAAATGAGTTCAAGACCAACCTGACGCCAGACAGAAAATGATGAAGTTACAAGGGGATAATCAATTACCATAAGTTTACCAACATTCATTGGCATGAAATAGGTAAAGTCTGGTATGAATCGTCCAAAACGAATTTCGAGTGCCTTTATTGGTTTAATTGAAGCCCTTGCGTCAAGAAGAAATCCATCAGTATTAACCATGTCACCCTGAATTAGATAGCTAACTTTATCTTTCAAAAAACTACCCGTAAGAATGATTCTCATCCGTGCTAAATTAAACTCAATATCTCTTGAAATCTGCTTTGTGCCAACAAAATATTTTTCATCAGCGAGATCAGTAAATAATAATTGCGCCTGAAGAACCCCTCCAAGTTTCATTTTACCCCATGAGGATTCAACTATTGGTATACCTTCTTCCTGAGCTTGTGGAGGTGGAGGGGGAGGTGGGGGGGGAGGTGGCGGAGTAACCTCTTCTAATTTAGGTTCAACTGGTGGCGCCGGGGGTTCTGGCGCAGCCGGCTGTTCGGGGGCAGGTGTTTGTTCCTGCGTTGTGACTTCTGTCCCTTGTGTAGCAGGAGGCTCAGAAGATTGTGCATAAGATACAGCAGTTAAAACGAACCCAGCAATTACAAAAACTGTAGAAATTAATAACATTTTGCTTTTCATTTTTTTTCTCCTTTCTAATTTTTTGCTATTCAGGTTCTTTGTTCTTCAAATACTCTGAAATACTTTGCTATTAACCCATAAGCAATTACACCTCCAGAAACAATGCCAAGTGTAATTATAAATTCACCAACTGCAGGGAAATAGGTTCTCCCGTGGAATATATCCGGCATTGCGACGAGGCACACATTGAGCCTGTTTACAATCACTCCTAAAACAATCAGTGAAGCAGCTCCCCATACAGCATTAGGATTTTCGCGCAACGATTTGGAGAGTAAAATTACTATTGCTAAAATCGGAAGTAGTATTTCAATCCAGAACATCATCGAATACTTTGTGCTTTCAAAAAGTAGTCCGATATCTCCAGCAACAATCAATTCTAAAAATTTAACACCAAGATAAATTCCCGCTAAAACAGGAAGAGCTTTCCCCAATCCAGTTATTGCATCTTTTTCAAGTTCTCTACCCATGGTTCTTGCACTTACATTTGATTCAAAAATTACCATTGCTGGTCCTACCATAACAGCGGAAAGGAAAAATAGAACAGGAAGCATTGGAGAAAACCATAACGGATTCTGTCTGTGTTCGGCGGCAAGGAAAAGTGAGCCAAGAGAGGATTGGTGTAAAGTTGATAAACCGATTCCGGTTATTACAAGCCCGATTTTGACCTTCTCGAGAATCTGAAGTATCTTACTGAATTTATTCTGCCACTTTTCTAAAACTACAGGAGCAAATTCAAGTGCCAGAACTGTCGTATAAAGGAGCACGCACCAGCCAACTTCAAATAGAACAGAGTGCGGGTTCCACATCCATATCATATGGATAATCGCCCACGGTCTTCCGAGGTCCACCAGCAGCGCTAAAACTACCATTACATACCCCAAAAATGCGGTTAAAATTGCCGGGCGCGCTATTGCATGATACTTTTCCCTGTGAAAAATGTAAACCACTGCCGCTGTTGTAAACCCACCTGCAGCAAGCGCAACTCCACACAGAAGGTCAAATCCTATCCATAATCCCCATGGCCATGTATCGGACAGATGAGTAATTGACCCAAGCCCTTTTGCCCACCTGTAAAAAGTAAGGCAAACCGCAAGAGCCGCTAATATCCACAATATTACCTTCGCAATTCCTTTCATGATTCACCTCCCTTCTTTTCCTCTGATTCTTTTGATTCTTTCTCTTTTGATGTTTTACCTTCAGATGCTTTAACTTCTTCCCGTCGTTTTGTCAGGTAATAACTCCCCGCCATAGCAATGACAACGGTAGTGAATGTAATAGGAACCGAAATCATACTTATCTTTGTGTAATGGTCAGCCGGCTCAAAAGGAAGAATCGGAAAACCTAATTTATCATAAGGCACCGTGCTCAGCAGAAGCCAGCTTGTTCCACCAACTTCATGCTCACCATAGACCCACGGTTTACCAGTTCGAGGATGCTTTGGATAAGCATCAGGATTTGCTTCAATCCTTGCATAAGCCTCTTCGAGCATAGCTTCGCGGGTTCCATAAATCATTGAATCAGATGGACAGGCTGTTACACACGCAGGAGAAAGCATCAAACGACCATCCTCTTCAAGTTGCTTCTTTTGCTCGTCACTGTAACCTTCAAATTTCACTCCAACTTCCTCATATTTTGAACCCTGTCTGTTGTAGCAAAAAGTGCATTTGCGAATTCTCGGGTTATTTGAATGCCACTCGAAAGTCGGAACACCAAAAGGACATGCTACCATGCAGTATCTGCAACCCATGCATTTTTCCGGATGCCATATAACAGGACCATAATCTAATTTTTCAAGAGCACCAACAATACATGCCGAGGCACAGGCAGGCTTTAAACATGCCATACATTGTTTCCTTCCAAAGTAATATCGCAATTCCCCTGTCTTTGGGTCAACGAGTTCGTTATATCTGACCACAGAAAATGTATGGTCGTTGAGAGAACCAGGGTTCTGGTAACCAGGACCCTGGAAAAAACTTGCAGGAGGTCCAGCAGGGTTTTGATTCCACATCTTGCAAATTACCTGACAAGCCCTGCATCCCATACACCGGTCAAAATCGTAAAGAACTGCCATTGGTTTCATGACGCACCTCCTTTCTTAACGATGTCAACAAGGAATGCCTTGTATTCAGGAATCGTTGTATTGGCATCTCCAACCATAGGAGTCAGGTCATTTGCAGAAGCACCTTTACCCAGACCTTCATAACCGAAGTGCCATACAACCCCAACCTGATGAACCTTTTTCCCGCCAACCATAAGGCTTGGCATTCTCTTTGTGACAAGTGCATGGATTTCAATTGACCCGCGTTTTGATTTTAAGATTACAATATCTCCATTCCGTATGCCTTTTTCATTCGCCAGTTCCTCTCCAATTTCGACAAATGAGGTTGGAACAAGCTCCACAAGCCATGGCAGGTTACGAGTCATTGCACCAGCCTGCCAGTGTTCGGTAACACGGTAAGTTGTGCAAACAATCGGAAATTCCTGGCTTGTGCCAATTTCATCGGGTCTCCAGATTTTAATACATGGATTATATTGTTGCTTGCTCATTAAATTTGGTATTGGGCTTTCAACAGGTTCATAATGTTCAGGAAGAGGTCCTTCTGCCAGATCTGGTGAAAATAAATCACCATGTCCATCCTTGCGCATTATAAAAGCATAATGGCGTTTGCCCGGTGGCAGTGTGGGATTACCGTCAGGCACATCACCAACAAATTTCTCACCATTCCACCATACAACCGGTTTCTGTGGAGCCCATGGTTTTCCAGTATTCGAATCAACTGATGCAAGGTTATAAACAATACGACGATTGACCGGCCATGACCATGCCCAGTTTGACCACAAACCTATTGGGTGATTGGGGTCTTCATTAGACCTGTCTGCGCTCCTCCTTTTCATTCTGTTTCCATCAGGAGCATACTTATCTTCTCCGGGATTAACATTACTACCTGCATAAACCCAGCAACCACAGGCTGTAAGACCATTATCTTGCAAATTTGCAAAGGATGGAACCTGCTTTCCTTTCTTCACCTCTATCTGTTTACCTTGCACTGTAATCGTCCCATCGGCAGTATAATAACCATTTATTTCCTTTGATACTAAGTTTACATCGGGCTCTTCCCCCTCTCCGTAATTCCATGAAAGATTAAGTACCGGGTCAGGAAACTTCGTTCCCTGTTTTTTGAATTCCTCCTTCAATTTCTTTGCGAGTTTATCCAGAATCCACAAATCACTTTTTGCCATTCCGGGAGGTTCCTGTGCCTTGTAACGCCATTGAGCCCATCTACCCGAATTTGTAATTGAACCCTCTTTTTCAACAGAAGAAGCCGCTGGAAGGAAGAAAACCTCTGTTTTGATTTCTGAAGGATTCACTCCGGGTCGCTTCCAGAATGTTGCAGTTTCAGTAATCCACAAATCAGCAACAACCAGCCAATCAAGATTTCCAAGTGCTTTCTTTTCTTGAAGAGCATTTGGGCCACCCACTGCTGGATTCTGCCCGAGGGCTATAAGTCCCTTAATAATTCCCTTCTCCATTGCATCGAATAAACCGATATGGGAATAATTGGCACCAGTTTTTCGTTTTGGAAGATACGAATAGCAGAAATCATTTTCAACTGTTGCCGCATCACCCCAGTATGCTTTAAGGAGACTAACTGCATATTTGGGAAAATTCGACCACCATGCAACACTCTTGGGGTCTTTTTCTTTTGCTTTTTCACCATAGAATGGGGTTTTTGCCGCCAAGTATGATTTTAAATCCTTCCATGTATCAATTGGTGTTTCAAGATACCCCGGCAAAATGTGGAACAACAACCCAAAATCCGTTGAACCCTGAACATTTGATTCCCCTCTCAACGCATTGATACCTCCACCTGCAACGCCTATATTACCTAAAAGTAGCTGCAAAATGGCGTAAGAGCGAACATTCTGAGAACCAACGGTGTGCTGTGTTGTTCCCATAGCATACAGGATTGTCCCGCTCATTTCAGGGCGATGGGTATCCGTGTAGAGTTCATAACACCGCAGGAGTTTCTCCATCGGAGTTCCTGTGATTTCACAAACTTTTTCAGGAGTGTATCGTGAAAAGTGTTTTTTCAACAAATCATAAACTGTTCCTGGGCCAAGATTAATGTCCTTGGAAACACTTCGGCTCTCGAGCGCCCACCCTGCTTTAGGGTCGGGCTCAGAAACTTCGGTTCCTTTTTCATCAGTCCACTTTGCAACCCAGGTGTTATTCCCTGAATCCCATACCCATGATTTAAAAAGTTTCTTTCCTGCAGGATTCTGCCATGTTTCATCGTAGAGCCACGACCATGTTGATTTGTCATACTGCTTTTTCTCGGGATTGAAACCCGTAAAAATTCCATCAACAGCACCTTTGAACTGAGGATTTAACTTGAATCCTGCATTTGTATGCTGGATTACATACTCCTTCTGTATTCTTCCTTTTTCGATTGCATAGTTAATCATCCCGCCAATAAATGCAATGTCAGTTCCAGGTCGTATTGGAACCCATAAATCAGCTCTCGAACCAGTGCGGGTAAGCCTGGGGTCAACGCTTATTAGTTTTGCCTTTGATTCCCCTACTTTGCGCTGGTGTGCATCACCATGAATTGCCCTCATAACCCATTTGAACGCCATTGGATGATTTTCGGCGGTGTTGCTACCAATTATCATTATGCGGTCAGCATTGGCGATATCCACCCAGTGGTTTGTCATAACACCACGCCCGAAACTTGCCGCCAGACCGGCGACAGTCGAGCTGTGTCATATCCGCGCCTGGTGTTCGATATACACCAGCCCCAGTGCCCTCATGAGTTTACTGTAAAGGTAGCATTCCTCATTGTCGAGTGCTGCACCACCTAAGGCAGCAATACCCTCATTTCGATTCACTACGAAGTCGCCGTCTTTTTCAATTAGAGAAGCATTTCTTGTTTCCCGGATTTTTTCTGCTATCGCATTAATTGCTTCTTCCCACGAAATTTCTTCCCAATCTATCGCTCCGGGCTTGCGATGCAAAACCTTTTTTGCTCGACGCTCATTCACTGCTACTTGAAGCAGTGAGGCTCCTTTACTGCATACGCTCCCTTCGTTTATAGGATGCTCGGGGTCCCCTTCGATATTTATTACTTTCCCTTCAGAAGTATGAACGATAACCCCGCATCCTACTCCGCAAAAGCAGCAGATAGAATGAGAAATAGTAGCCTTTTTGATTCTGCACTCCGAAGCTACCAATTCCGCATCCGCTTTCTTTGCACCTAAAACCGAGAGGGCAGTACCAGCAAAAGAACCGATAGATAATGTCAGAAACTGTCTTCTTGATAATTTCATTCGTGCCTCCTTTCTAAGAATCAAGCGGACAAAATTTTACTTTCTGACTCATGATACCCATTTTTCTGAGCCAGAATATCAAAAATGACGCTTGACCAGAAAATCTGGTCTTCGTCAACTACACTCCCCTGGGGTAATGCTCTTTCATCGTAGGTTTTAATGTAACCTTTACAGGCTTCACAGGTAGAAATACTCCAAACCGGCTCCCCTTCTATTGCTAAATACCCTATCGTGTTTTCCTCGCTATTTCCACAAAAAGGACAGGTTGTTCGTGGAAATTTCCATCTGAAATCGCAACGATGGCACCACAGTTCTCTCTGCCCTTCTGGCTGCAATTCATTACTCCTTCTCTCACCTCCTTCTTGTGCTTTTAAAATAAATGACAATGAAGGACGGGATGTGCAGTATGGACATAATCCAGTGTTAGTCAAATTTTCATCAGATAGAAAAGAAAAACCTCTCCTTGCCAGTTCTTTCATAAAAGGACGAGCAAAATATACGGCAAAGAAAATCATAATTGGCTCATTTTCTGTTCCTTTAAGAAATTCCGGGACCGGAGGCAAATCGGATGTCTGAAGCAATTTCGCAAGATAAGTTTGCGGTTGAAATTTTTCATTGCCATTTTCATGTAATATCTCCTTAATCTTCTCAAATCGGGAACCAAGTGTTTCTTCTATGATTGACGCTACACCTTCGTAAACCTGAGATACTGCTTCTTTCGCCGGATGCGGATGTCCGTTATGCTCAGAAGATAAAAAAAGTTTGTTTTTATCCAGAGTTGAATAAAAAGATTTTATTTTTTGAATGCAGGCAGAAACTTTCTCATCAACTATCAAAAGGGATTTTTTGCCAGTAGAACGCCTGGGCGAGTCAAGTTCTTCTTTCATATTAAATTTCCCATGTTCATAAATAAGAATATAGAAAATTGCAATATGTTTATAAAAAAATTTCAAAAATATCGGGAAAAACTCCCCATCAGACGACAAAATGAATGGAAAAACGCAACACCTTAAAATTTCTCGCCCCCCTTCAAAACCATATTCCTGCGAAAGCAGGAATCCATTATCCTTGTTTGCTGATAGCCATCGAAACCACCTTCTCTTTTTTAATTCACACCCAGGTTGGAAAAAATTTATTGGAAAAAGATACTCTTCCTCCAGAGGAATCACCTTCCCTTTTTTCTCAAATCCTTTATTGAAATATTACATGAAAAGACTTTCCCCCGACAAAATCAACCAAAATCAACTTTTATTGTCTTCCTTATCTAAAATTTCATCTCCCTTTATCGACTCCTTTTTCATATAATTTTTCCACCTTTTAATTTTTTCATACGGAACTGCCTTGCTCACAAATTCATGTGCCTCCTTAAGCCACCTGAATCTTTCTTCAGGAGTAAGACTCATGGGTGCGATTATAAGCAGTTGGTAAGAAAAGAAAAAGTTGGGGATAGTATAAATGTTGTGAGGGAAGTAAAAACAATACAATATGTTGTGGCATTGCAACGCCATTTCAACGATTCCTAATCGCACCCAAGACTTATAAAAAACTTTAATCTGTCTGTAGATATGGTAAATGAATATTCAATATTTTCCTTTTCTCGTCCCATTCTTCTATTTTTCCATTTTAATTTTTTCGATTTCCTCCAATGCCTTAATATCAAAAATATCCTGTGACCTTCCAGTCAAAGATTTGAGTTTCTTCAAATGTTTTTTTGATATCACAGGAATTGTAATACCCTTTATCTTAAAATATTCAATTTTTTTTTCAATTTCACTAAATGGTATTAATTCTGGCATGCTTCAAATCAAGGTAACATTTTAGGAATGAGCCAAATGGGAAAAGCCTGCATAAATAGAGGTTTTTTACGCATATTGATGGTTAAAAGTATTACCTTGCATGCATGGTAATTAAACCATGCTGAAATTTAATTATTTCTATTGACTTTAATTACTATAACAAAGTATTTTTTTAATAATAAAAATCGAGTTACTTAGATGGCCAATTCTATAACAGTGAATATTGTAAGGAAAAAGGGATTATAAATGGGGTAAAATGTGCCTAATAAATTAATTTTACTTGTAGGAACAAATCCATTACCTGACTTTGTTGTTGCTGAGCATTTTTTGCTACATACCACTTCATTAAAATCAGTAACCCTGCTATATTCTGAAAAAACAGAATATCAGGGAGGGACTAAGGATTATGCAGAGAATCTGCAAAACCTCCTTCGGAGTCGCCACAAAGAAAGAGATTTGGGATTTGAACTAATACCTCTTTCAGATGTAAGCGATGCTAAAGAGATTCAACGCAATCTTAGAGACAGGCTCATCAAATATTTACAACAAACAGAATCAGTTCATTTCAATTACACTGGTGGCACAAAGGCAATGGGCATACATGTATACAGATGGCTTGAATGGTATGCAAAAGAAAAAAATCTACCTGTATCATTCTCTTACCTTGATGCAAGGACATTTCAGATAGTAGATGATGAAAAGGGAAGGATCACAGACGATTTAAGAAATAAGGTTAGCCTCAGCCTCGAGGAATTGATAAAACTTCATGGGTTTGAAAGGGAAAATGAGCAATCTGATGACTTTGATTTATTCAATAACGCAATAAAGAAATTTCAGGAACTCATAGACAATGACACACTCGAAACCTATTTTACTCACTATGATAGAGCAGTTTTTGTTGACGAAAAAGGCAAGATACTGAATAAAACTGAAAAATTAAAACAAAAAATAGAAAATAACTCTATCAAACAGGGTGCTTTTTTAGAAGTTGTAAAGTTAATGCCAGAGGAGTATAGACTATTCAGTAACGATGGTTCATTTAAAGGACCAAAAACCAATAAACATACAGAAAAAGCCATTGAATTCCTCGATGGTAAATGGCTTGAGCTTTATATCTACAAAGTGCTAACTGAAAAGATTTCAGATAAAAATAATGCGATATATCTTAATTGGGAAATCAAAAAACCTGAATGGAAAAATCCAAACCAAAATTTTCAGTTGGATGTTATTTTGCTAAAAGGTTATCAATTAATAGGCATCTCATGCACTACCTCTAACCGTAAAGATTTATGTAAAAGTAAAGGTTTTGAGATTTTTATGAGGACAAGGCAGATAGGAGGTGAAGAGGCAAGGGCAGCGCTTGTTACCAGACTATCAGAAAGTCAGAAAAAGGAGGTCCAAAGCGAGCTTGAGATTGACACAGGTGGCAGGGGAAATATCCTTGTCCTTGGTGCCAATGACCTTAAAGAGTGTATTCTTATAGAAAAGATAAGAGACTTTATCAAATAAATCCGGAGGTTATCTATGCAAAATCAAGTTTATGCAGTCCTGCTTGATACCGTATCAATACAGGGATACATATTCAGCACCAATAATCTTAAGGAGAACATTGGAGCATCCAGAATAGTAGAGAATATATACGACAGTCATCTAAAAGAGGTAATCAAAAAGCTTTTTGCAGTATCTAATGATGACTACTATAACGCATGGGAGGAAAATCCAAAAAAGAAAGCCATATTGGAAGATTCATCTCACTTTGAGATTGGCTATATAGGTGGTGGCAATGCCTTGCTTTTTTTCAAAGAAGAGAAAATGGCAAAAGAATTTATTAAGCGGTGGAGTATGCGACTTCTTATACACTGTCCCGGTCTCATTTCTGCCTGTGCAATGGGGAAGATAGATTTTAATGACTTTTCAAAAAGTTTAAAAAAACTTTTTAAACAGCTTGCTGAAAACAAATCAAGTTTTGTTCCACAAACCGTTATAAGAAGACACGGTATAACCGCAGAATGCCCAAATACAGGCTATTCAGCAGAATTATGGTGTGAAAAATTACCCGAAGAAAAGTATGTTTCCTCAGTGTCAAATGCAAAGATAATGGGAGCAGAAGAAGCTAATAAAAAGTTACAAGGAATTCTTCAAGATTACGGTCTTGCTGATAAATATACCTTTACGGATGAGATTGACAAACTCGGACAAACCAAAAAAGAAGATAGCCATATTGCGATTGTGCATATTGATGGAAACGATATGGGAAAAAGATTTCAATCACAGAATGACCTTCTTGGTTTAAGAAGATTATCCTCCTCTGTAAGAAAAGCAGCATTAAATACCTTTATAGAGATGCTGAAAGGGGTCGTCGAAAATATAGAAAATGGGAAATTAGAGAAAGAGGGCATTGAGCTTCAAAAGGAGAAAAGAAAAACCATCTTACCCTTGCGTCCAATAGTTATTGGTGGCGATGACATAACCTTCGTCTCTGAAGGACGTCTCGGAATCTGGCTTGCAAAGATATTCCTTGAGGAATTTCAAAGACAAGATGTTTCAGATGGTGAACCATTAACTGCATGTGCTGGTGTAGCAATAACAAAGACAAAATATCCCTTCTACAGGGGATATAAATTAAGTGAAGACCTCACAAGAAGCGCAAAGGACGCAAGAAAAAATGCAAGAGACAATGGTTCATGGATAGACTTTCACATTGCCTATGGTGGATTCTCGGGGGAACTGAAAGAAATTAGAGAATACCACTACAGGACACCCTCAGGTGATGATCTCTTTTTAAGACCTTATAAAATTACAGACCTTGATGAACTACTCATGCGTATTCCAATTAAATTGCGCGGAAAATACAATGCAAATTGCATAGGTAATCCGATTCAAACTGCGCGGGAAATCCAATCCAAACTGCGCAGGTAATCCAATTGAAACTGCGCGGATGTCGGAGCGAAGCGACGCCATAACTTCTTTAATATAAAATCGCGCAGTTTGAATCAAGATTTTTACCGATCCGAATGGCGGCATCTGCTCACCAAAAGGCGGGCGTGGGGAATTGGCGACAATTAAAAAAAGTCGCCCCCACGCCCGCCAGCCTGTATGGAGTAATAAGATATGCTTTGGTGGTGAGCAGATGCCTAAATATAAAAATCGGAGCACAGCGACGCTGACTGTTATAAGAGATGTCATTTTCTTTTCTCCTCTTCACAAATTTCTTTAATGTTTCCATCTACACTATGCCGCACCTTTCTTATTGATTCCCCTTTTAATTTTATTCTATAAGCGTTGTGAATCACTCTATCGAGTATGGAATCAGCAATGGTAGATTCTCCGATATATGTATACCACTGGGCTTCGGGAAGCTGGGTAGCAATAATAGTCGAGCGAAGGTCGAAACGGTCTTCGAGAATTTCGAGTAGATCCCGCCTTGACTCACTACTCATTGGAACAAGTCCCCAATCATCGAGGATGATTACATCGGTTTTTGCTATTTTGCCCAATACTTTAGAGTAAGAGCCTTCTATTCTCGCTACGCGAAGTTCTTCAAATAGTCTTGGGAGTCTAAAGTAGCGCACCGAAAAATTTTCCCTTACTGCTTTATTGCCAAGAGCACAGGCAATGAAAGTCTTTCCTGTCCCAGTTGCACCCTCTAAAATAATGTTTCTCTTCTCTCTTATCCACTGGCATGATGCCAATTGCATAATCTGTCCACGACTCAAATTCCGAGAAGCATGAAAATCAATATCCTCCAAAACTGCTTCCTGCCTTAATTTCGCTTCCAGAAGCCTACGCTTCATTCTGTTGTTTTCCCTTCTCATCCATTCCGCATCAATAATTAATCCCAATCTTTCTTCAAAACTCAGTTCTGAAAATACACCAGGTTTGTTGATTTGCTCCCGAATGACTTCTAACATTCCATATAGTTTCATTCGATTCAATTTATCTATCGTTTGATTTGTAATCATTTTCTCCTCCGTTAAAAATATCAATGTTATTATTGATGTAATATTCAGCACCGCGAATATTCTCATGAATTGGCATCTTGACTTCGGGTAGTTGTTCTACTTGCCCCAAAGATGCTATTTTATCTATTCCCTTTTCGAGAATATTTTTAACCTGATTATAGGAGCATTTACCATGAGTTAAAGCAATGGCACATGCTCGTTCCATCCTCTCAGGTTCATAATGCCTGGTCAATCTCATAATTCCAAGTGCAGAGCGATATCCCTGCTCCGGATGACGCCTCGTAGCAAGCAGTTTTTCGACAAACTCACCTGTTCTTTCACCTGTCTTCCTTCCCCATTCTATAAGCCTTGTCGGAGTCCATTCAAGGTGTGCACGATGACCCTCCGGCATATGTTGTGGAACCGTCGTATGCTTTCCCCTTTCAAAACTTCTCACATGGCAAGTAATTCTTATCCCCTTATGGTATATCTCTACCACTTTCCTGTTGTATCTTACATCCACTATCTCTCCTCTCAAATTATAAGGCACACTGTAATAGTGTTTTTCTACCTCTACATGATAGTCGATATTCACTTTTGCTTTCTTCCATAAGGCAAATTCAAACCGGTCCACAGGCAATGGCAATAGGGCATTTTTCTCTATTCGCTCAAAAATCTCCTTTCTGCTACTTTCCAATCCTTGCAGTCTTTCCTCACAATTAAATTTTTCTCGCAATTCTTTTAATGTTTCGTTAAGCTCTGCAATAGAGAAAAATGTGTGATTTCTTAATCTTGCCAATACCCATCTCTCTACAATTAATACCCCTGCCTCCACCTTCGCTTTGTCCTTTGGTTTCCTGGGACGAGCAGGAATAATTACTGCGCCGTAGTGTTCCGCAAGCCTCTCATAAGTAAGATTTATCTCAGGTTCATACCTGCATGGTGTATTAACCGCAACCCTGGTTTGATCAGGCACGAATATTTTCGCAGCTCCTCCAAAGTATTCCAGAGCATGAATATGTCCCTCTACCCATGCCTCCTCATCCTCTCTGAGGCTTGCCTCAAAATATGTGTAATTACTCGCTCCTAATACTGCAATGAATATCGAGGCGCCCCTCACCTCCCCTGTGCATGGACAGGTTATCTGAACTTTCTGGCTTGCATAATCTACAAACATCTTCTCCCCAGCTCGGTAATCTTGCCTCATACTTATGCACAAGTTTTTCTTCCATTCCTTGTAAAGCTCACAAAAACGACTGTAACCTACTCCATCCGGAAACTCTGACCTGTATTCCTCCCATAATACCCTTCTCGTTACCCATTTTCGCTTTAACTCCTTATGTATATAGCCCATATCAGGCATACTCCTACCGCTTTTCTTCTCGCATACATTTGGAAAAAGCTTTTCTCTCAACTCCGCCTCACTCATCTTCTGTGCCTCATTCCACTCAATCTTCGCTAACTTTGCCCTCTTTAGATATTCACTTACAGTCCTTGCAGATACATTTAAACTACTGCCTATCTGATTTGTGCTCATCCCCATCTCACCTTTTAGCCTTAACATGAGTTTTACTTTCTTTATATCTTTTCTTTTGTTTGCCATATCTGGTTCTCCTTTCTCTTTTGGAGAACCATTGATACACCTTCTCCCATCTTTCTCAATTCCTTCGTCCTTATTCCCATCAATTTTCTCTGCCTCTTCATTATTCATGCTTACACCTGTTTTCATAAATTCTTGCCAAAATAAAATTACGATTTTTATTTGAAAAACGCGCAGTTTGAATCGGATTACCTATGCAATTTGCATCGGATTTTCCGCGCAGTTTGCTCCGTATTACCTGCGCAGTTTGAATCGTAATGCCTATGCAGTTTGCTCCGTATTCCCTATGCAATTTGGATTGGATTACCTGCGCAGTTTGGGTCGTAATATGCAACTCAATAAGGTTAACGAATTGAAAAGACAATTCCCTCGTTCAAAGATCATGGAACTCAGAAGCGTTCTTTACGCTGGTAAAAATGAACAGAAACTTTTTCTTGAAGAATTAAAGGCGAGAGGATTGAGGCTGCCAGAATATAAGGAGTTTAAAGTAGATGAAATTATTCTAAGCAAGAAAACCCCATATTTTGACATAATTGAAATCATGGACTTATATCCAGAATTTGCCTTACCAGGAGGTGAAAATGAAAACATACAATCTTAAACTTACATTACAATCCCCTAGCCTCATTGGATCAGGCGAGGGTTTCGGTGCAGTTATTGACTCAGACATAGTATTCGATGAATTAGGAATTCCTTATATCCCGGCAAAAAGAATCAAGGGTTGCCTGAGGGATTCAGCCATTGAGGTCTGCGAAATGTTCAAACAGGCAGAGATAAAAATGTTTGTTTTAGAGGAAGAAAATTCAGAAAACAAATTCAAAATCGTGAGTCGCCTCTTCGGTAAACCTGGAGAAGAGAAACCAGCACAGGTGTATTTCTCTAACCTCACAATCGAGGGATATGAAAAAATTGTTCAATGGATGAAATATTTGATGAATGAGTACCAAAACATAATTACGCGGGAGTCAATAATAAACCAATATACAGAGATACGACAACAAACAGCTATTGATGAAGAAACTGGCACCGCTCAAGGGCATTCTTTAAGAACTATCAGGGTCGCTAAAAAGGGTACTTTCTTTATAGGAACAATAGATATTGAAGAGGTTAATGAAGATTTGATTGCACTTCTTTATTTTACCTGTAAGAATCTCAGACGCATGGGCACAAAAAGGAACAGGGGCTTTGGGTCGATTGAGTGTAAGCTCTATGAAGACTCAAAAGAGATAAACTTTTTAGCTAAACTGGAGGAACTATGCATGCAATAAGATATCGTATAACTTCTCTTTCACCTTTATTATTTACATCGAACGCAGGAGACCCCAATATGGTTGAAACACTGGACTATATTCCAGGAACATATTTAAGGGGAATGTTTGCCATTAAATATATCAAAAAAAATAAAAGTCTCGGAACAGAAGTCCGTAAAGATAAAACCTTCTACAACTGGTTCTTGAAAGGCGAATTGAAATTCACCAATGCCTATATCGTTTGGGAAAAGATTAATAAAACTCACAGACTTTTACCTATTCCCTTGTCAATCCAGAGAGAAAAACGAAATAAAGATACCGCCTATGACCTGCTTTTTCAGGAAGAAGAATTCGATAAGCAAACAAAAGAAATTTCTGGCTATGGGAGAATACAGGAACGCATGCTTTACAAAAAAGGGGTGAAGAGATCTCTCAACTTCCACCATTCTCGCGATAGGGAAAAAGGTGTATCAAAGGAAGGTCAAATCTTCAATTACGAATCCATTAATCAAGGCCAGACCTTCGAAGGCTTCATAATTGGTAAATCTGATGACCTGAGGGAATTTACCTCAATTATCTCCAGTGGAATTTATTATCTCGGAAGGTCAAGAAGCAATCAATATGGCAAAATCAGATTTGAAATTGTCAGCAAAGAGCCAGAAGAGTTTTATTCAGAAATTAATCTTAAACAAGAATCAGCAGATAACATAGTACTCACACTTCTATCTGACACAATCATATATAACGAACATGGTTTTTCTACAACTGATACAAGAGAACTCGAAAAATTGCTGAACTGTAAAATTACAAAATCTTTTATAAAACAATCAGTAAAAGAAGGATTTATCCCCGTCTGGAGGCTCAAAACTCCCTCAGAGGTCTGTTTCAAGGCTGGTTCCTGTTTTTTGCTCGAAAATGCTGATGTAGAAAGACTCAAAGAACTTCAAAAAACAGGCATAGGGATGAGAACCCATGAGGGATTTGGAAGATTTGTCATAGGCTGGAAGGGTGATGAGCAATCGTTTACCGTTCAAGAAGTAACAGACGAGATAAAGCCAACAAAGCCGCATGGAGCATTACCTGAAAGTGGGAAAAAAATAGTAGAGGATATTATAAAAGGGCAAATCAAAAAACAAATACAGATTAAGGCAATCAATGATGCAAGAGAATTTAAGAACCTGCCTACAAAATCCCTCCTTGCAAAGCTTGAGGGTGCAGTGAGAGAAGGAAGTTTAAAGACTCTACTTAATGGTCTTAAAAAAACTGCAAAAGACAAGCTTGAAAACTGTAGAAACACAAACACAGACCTTTATGAATTTATAATGAATTTTTCCTTGAATATAGAAGATGAATTGAAAAACATATATGAAATAAAAAAACTATGTGATGAAATCTCTTACCAGCCTGAAAACGATACAGAACTTAAAGCAGAACTTGAAAAAACTTATCTTATAACCTTTCTCTCCAGCATGAGAAAAAAGTCAAAACAAAAAAGTGAAGTATAACGGAGGTAAATAAAATGCCAGACAGCAGAACTCTAAAAGGCAAGATAATCATCGAAGGGACAATAGAACTCCTCTCACCAGTGATTATTGGCTCAGGCAAAAATGAAAATAGTGATATTGATGTATTGAGGGACAGTGAAGGCAAGGTATATATACCTGCTACATCTTTTACAGGAGTGCTGAGGCATGCTATTAAATTGGATAGCACTTACAAAGACAAGCTTGAGCATTTTTGGGGAACTTCTAAAGAAGAAAATAATCCTCAAAGGTTGAGACAAAGCGCAATCAGAATAGATGACCTTTTACCAAATAACAATCCTGAAAACAATCCTGATAAAAACCCTGATAAGAATCCTGATAAGAATCCCAAAGTGGTCATAAGGGACGGAGTTAAGATTGACAACAAAAAAGGAATCGCAGAAGACGAAGGAAAATTTGACTATGAAGTCATTGAGCCCGGTGCAAAATTTGCTTTGAGAATAGAAGTTACCCTTTATGACAATGACGATGACTTCAAAAAACAAATGCTTGCCACAATAATTAAACTTCTTGAAAATGAAAGGATAAGTATTGGTGCGAAAACAAACAGTGGTTTCGGAAGGATAAGGCTCACAGATTATAAAATTTACACCTTTGACTTTACAAAAAAAGAAGATGTCCTGCGATGGCTCAAGCAGGACTTTTCTGTCTTATCTACCATTAGTGCCGATCCTTTTAAAATTGACCCCAGAACCTTCACAATCAGTGCCGACTTTGTCATTAAAAACTCCCTCATTGTCCGCTCCTACAACTTTGACCCTAACGAACCTGATATCGAACATATAAAATCAAATGGCAATCCTGTTTTGCCTGGTACATCCCTCAAGGGTGCAATCAGGGCAAGGGCTGAGAGGATTGTAAAAACACTCGGGAAACCAGAAAGTGTTATCACAGATTTATTTGGTGAGGTTGACGAAAAGGAAAAAATTGCAAAGAAGGGCAGAATTACAGTTGTAGAGACCCTTATTGATGGTTATCCTGAAGAAGTGCAGACAAGAATCAAGATTGACCGATTTACAGGAGGAACAATCGAAAGCGCTCTTCTTGAAACAAAACCATTATTTAGCAAAAAAAATGGAAAGGTGATAAACCTTAAAATCTCTATCAGGGATTACAAAGACCATGAAGCAGGTCTCATGCTTCTTGTCCTCAAAGACCTATGGACAGCGGACCTCCCCATCGGCGGAGAAAAAGCAATCGGTAGAGGCGTGATTGAGGGAAAACAAGCAGAA
>Ga0207433_10007469_pt1 | contig 18270 bp, 18 predicted proteins | sample YelNatPaOPGAMG01_FD_187559 | JGI IMG/M metagenome (GOLD analysis project Ga0207433, IMG submission 187559) | Hot spring thermophilic microbial communities from Obsidian Pool, Yellowstone National Park, USA - OP-RAMG-01 (SPAdes) (version 3) | ecosystem: Environmental > Aquatic > Thermal springs... | reverse complement strand
TAGATATTTTACTTCTTCTTCTTCTTCTTCTTCTTGTCAAGGGGATTTTAATAAACTAAAATTGTTATTGTTTTGGAAAACGAAGTTTTAAAAACAATTCGGTATTTTTCTTTTTTTGATTACCCACCAAGTTTTGAGGAGATCTATACTTTTTTGGGAAAAAAGGCAACAAAAAAGAAGGTAGAGGAGGCACTAAAAAGTTTAGAGGGTCAGAAAAAGATAAAAAAAATAGAAGATTTAAATAATGTTACGCGTTACACGTTATACGTTATCTATAATGATACTGTAGGGGAGTATAGTATAAAATTAAAAAATAAAAATGAAAAATTAAAAATTGAAAGATACAATAAAAGATATCTTTTTTCTCAAAAAAAACTTGAAAATTGGCGGGTGAGATTATATTTAAAGATCTTGTCGTTTTTTCCGCAGATTAAACTTATTGGTTTTTCAGGCTCTTTGGCGATGATGAATGCGGAAAAAAATGATGATATAGATTTGTTTATCATAACAGCAAAGAATCAACTGTTTACCGGAAGGATAATTGCTTTGTTTTGGGCCGAGGTTTTTGGTTTAAGAAAGAAATTTGGAAAAAATAAGAAAAGTCAAAAAATTTTCCGATTCTATCCGAAGAAAGCCGATTTAGCTGATTTATCGGAAAAAGTCTGTCTTAATTTATTTTTTGATGAAAGTGATTTAGCTGTACCTGAGTTTAAAAGGAATGAGTATGTGGCTCATGAGATTTTACAGATGAAGCCGATTGTTAACAAAGATGGTGTTTATGAGAGATTTTTGACAGCAAATTCCTGGGTATTTGAGATTTTTCCGAATGCGAAAGAAAATGAAAAATTTAAAATTAACCCTCCGATTCGGAGAATAAAATCAAAATTCAAAATAAAAAATTTTTTAAGCAATTTTAAATTTTTAACTGTCATTTTGAGATTTGCATTTTACATTTTAAATTTTTTGGCGTTTGGGGTTGAGAGTATGTTTAAAGATTTTCAAATGTTTTTTATCAATAAACATAGAACGACTGAGATTATCACTAACACCCAACTTTGGTTTCATCCGGAGGATTTTGGGGAAAAAATACACGGATTAACACGGAAGAAAAACGGATAAAAACAGATAAAAAACGGATGAATAAAGCACATAAAAAAATATAAACTGCGCTTAATTAAAAATCAGGTGATTTATCATAAAGAGTTTAATTGATGCTATAATAAATTCAATAAAGTCTCGATGCTGGAATTGAAAGACTCACCTTTGTGCAAGCCGGAGTGGCGGAATTGGCAGACGCGCACGGTTCAGGGCCGTGTTCTCGAAAGAGAGTGGGAGTTCAACTCTCCCCTCCGGCACATTAAAAAATTTGAGATTCAAAATTTATGTTTATCTCTGATCAAATTGGTGAAATAAAAATGTTTTTAGAGCTTTAAATCAATTTAAACTTCTTATTTACTTTACGATGAAATTTTTATAAACTTTAATTACAGACCCACGATCGTTGGTTTATAATTAAAGTCTTATAGTTTTAAAATTATGAAAAAACATAAAATAAAAAGAATTTTAAAAAGGAGCTTAATTTTTTCTTTGGCTTTTATTTTTGATCAATATCAAAAATTATCAATCAAAAACTATTACCGAGCTTTTTATTTACCTGGTTATTCGGGAGAAAGACAGAGTTTTTATCATCTTTTATCTCGGGAGGAGAAAATTGGGGAAATTGTAAAAGAGAAGAAAAACGGAGAAGTTTATTTAAAATTAGTTTCAAAGGCTGGTAGTTTTTTTAATGAAAAAATTTCTTTAAAAGAATTAGCTAAAAAAGAATGGGATGGTTTGTGGAGACTAGTGATTTTTGACATCAAAGAGGTTGATAGAAAAATTCGCGATCAATTAAGAAATAAACTTAAAAAATTAGGTTTTGCTATGTGGCAAGAGTCGGTTTATATTTCACCTCATCCTTTAGTTGAAGAAGTTAATGAATATCTAAAGACTAATCATCTTTTTCCAAAAGTTATCTGTCTTGAAGCAAAAACAGTAGGAGTAAAAAATAATCAAGGTTTTGCCTGGATTGTTTTTGATTTGAAAAAGTTAAAAGAAAAATATTTATTGGTAAAAAATTCTTTAAAATTGGTGATTGATGATTTTAAGAAGAAAAGAATTAAGAAAAAAGATTTTATTGAAAAAATAAGAGATCTTTTTCAAGAATATCAAGAATTAGTGATGGAAGATCCATTTTTGCCAAAAGGATTAGAACAAAGCGATTGGCCAAGAGAGAAAATCAGAAAAAATTTTCTAAAAATTTTTGAAGAGATGGAGATTAGTTAGAGATTGATATTATTTATGTCAAATAGAAATCACGATCGTGAGTTAGATTTGACATATTTTAGTTATTTTTTTAGTAAAAATAATCGTAAATAATAAATTAATCCTGAAAAAGAAAAAATTAAGTTAAAATATATTAAGAAAAGAAAAAGGAGAGATGGCTGAGCGGTCCAAAGCGAGGGTTTGCTAAACCCTTGAGCCTTTTGGCTCACGTGGGTTCGAATCCCACTCTCTCCGCACTAAATCAATGAAAATTTTCTTAAAAGTCAAACCAAAAGCCAGTCAAGCAAAAGTCATAAAAATTGATAAGACGCATTATCAAGTTTTTCTTACTCAACCACCGGAAAAAGGTAAGGCTAATAAGCAAATCATCAAACTTTTAGCTGATTATTTTAATGTTTCTTTGTCAAAAATAAACATTATTGCCGGCGAAAAGGGGAGAGAGAAGGTAGTGGAAATTTTAAAGTTATAAAAATTTGGCAATTTCTTCGATTTTTTTTCTACCTCGTCGGGGTGGATTTTCATCCGGGTAGCCAACAGTCAAAATGGCTACTGGTAAAAGATTGGTTTTTAAAATTTCTTTGATTTTTTCCTCATCAAACGCCCCAACCCAACAACTTCCCAAATTTAAATTACAAGCGGTAAGCTGAGCATAGGCGCAGGCGATGGTAGCATCTTGAATCGCATATAATGAAGCGCCACGTTTACCATATCGACTTTCGGACTCTTTTTGATTGGCGCAAAAAACAAAAAGCAAGGGAGGAAGATTTTCAAAATGGGAAAGTCCAGGAGCATTTTTAGCAATTTCCTCAATCATATTTTTCTCGCGGATAACAAAGATTTTATAAGCTTGAAGATTGCCGGCTGAAGGAGCAAGATTAACCATGGCCAAGATTTTTTTTATTTTTTCTTCTTCCACGTTTTTGTTTAAAAAAGCTCGAATCGATTTTCGATTTTGCAGAAGTTTTATGAAATCCATAAATAAAATTATATAATATTTTAATGAAAAAAGTTTTAATCATCTATCACTCCTTTCACCACCTAAACACCCAAAAAATTGCCTTGGCAATGGGAAAGGAGATTGGGGCAAAAGTGCTAGCGGCTGATAAAGTTTCATTAAAAAATTTTAACGATTATGATATTTTTGGTTTTGGCTCAGGGATTTTTTTTGGCCGTCATCATCAAAAACTTTTTGAGTTAGTTAAAAAACTGCCGAAATTTAAAAACAAAAAAGCCTTTGTTTTTTCTACCTCTGGCTTTCCGTTTTTTGGCAAGATCTTTCATCGGCCTTTAAAAAAACTTCTTTCTCAAAAAGGGTTGAAAATCATTGGCGAGTTTAACTGTCCGGGTTTTGATACCTTTGGGGTTCTAAAGGTAATTGGTGGTATTAATAAAAATCGGCCAAACGAAAGAGATATTTTTAAAAGTCGACTTTTTATAAAAAATTTACTATCATAAAGTTATGAAAGGAAAAATCTTTTTTGGATTAATTTTAATCTTGTTGATTTTTGTCAGCGCATTTTTATTTTTAAAAATAAAACAGATCCCACCTAAGATAGAAAAACCAACGCCAACCTCTTCTATTCCCACTTCTTCAACTTTTAAAGATTCTTCTTCCATCACCTCGGCCAACAATCAATTTAATTTGGATTTATATAAAAACCTAATTCAAAAAGAAAAATCAAACATATTTTTCTCTCCATACAGTATTTTTTCGGCGATGGCAATGGTTTATGAGGGCGCTTTGGGAAAAACCGCCGATGAGATAAAAGCGGTTTTTCATTTTCCAGAAGCTAATATTTTAAAGACAAATTTTGCTAAGCTTTACGGCGAGTTAAATCAAAAAAAAGATTTTGAGTTAAAAACCGCCAATGCTTTGTGGCTTCAAAAAGACTATCCTTTTCTTTCTTCCTATCTTACGCTTTTGGAAAAATACTATGGTGGAAAAGCAAGGAACTTGGATTTTGTTAATGAGACAGAAAAATCACGTCAGATGATTAATCAATACATTGAAGAAGAAACCAATAAAAAAATCAAAGATTTAATTCCCAAAGGCTCTATTTCGCCAATGACGCGGCTGGTTTTAACCAATGCTATTTATTTCAAAGGCGTTTGGTTTTGGCAGTTTGATGAAAAGATGACCAATAACCAAAAATTTTTTATTCGACCTGATTTTTCAGTCGAGATACCGATGATGAATATGCGGCCAGAAAAAGCCGAGTTTAATTATTATGAGGATGAGACGGTTCAAGTTTTGGAGATGCCTTATAAAGGAGAAAAAATAGTAATGATTGTAATTTTGCCGCGTCAAATGCTTTCTGGTCGAGATCTTTTATCTTTTGAGTCTTCGTTAACCGAAGAAAAACTTAAAACTTATCAAACAAAGATGGAGAAAACAAAGTTGGATGCAATTGCTTTACCCAAGTTTAAACTGGAAACAAAGTATTTTTTAAATGAAAATTTAATTGATTTGGGGATGCCAACTGCTTTTTCTGGAAGAGCCGATTTTTCTAAGATAACCGGGAAAAAGGATTTTTCTATTTCTACGGTTATTCATCAAGCTTTTGTCGAGGTTGATGAAAAAGGGACGGAAGCAGCGGCTGCCACTGCGGTGATAATGGTTAAAAGCGCAATGGGAAAACCACCGAAAATCTTTCGCGCCGACCATCCGTTTTTATTTTATATCTTAGACAAAGAGACCGGTACCATTTTGTTTTTTGGCAGGATGGTTGATCCAAGAGGGTAAAAAAAATTCTACACCAAAAAAAACGGTATAGCAAAGATGGGAGTTTTGTTAATAAAAAAAGTTTTTACTTCGCCTAAATAAAATATTAATCCATAGCGAATGTTTGAGTTAAGAGCAAAAAGTCTTTTAAAGTTGGTTAATTTTTTTGGGGGAATAGAAAAGGAATAGGTGGTTTCGATGGGGATGACGATGTTGCCTCTTTTGTAGATAAGATCAATTTCATGATTTTGATAATCGCGAAAATAATAAAGGGAGGGTTTTTTAATATCGTTAAGACAGCGTTGGTAAAGATTTTGGAAAATAAAACTTTCAAAAAGCCTGCCTAAAAAATTGGTCCTTTTTATTTCTTCAAACTCAAAAAATCCTTGCAGTCGATTGACAACCCCGTTGTCAAAAAAGAAAAGTTTTCTACTTTTAAAGATGTTTTTTATTTGAGGAAAAATAAAAGGAGAAACCGTTTTTATGACTAAAGTTTTTTCCAAAAGATATAGATAGTGATAAAGCGAATCTCTTTTTATCCCCAAATCTTTAGCCATTTTGGAAAAATTAAAAAGATCAGCCGTATAGGGGGCAAGGTATTGAAAAGAAAGATGAAAGTTTTCAAAGTCAATTTTGGCGCCGACGTCTTTGATTTCTTTATCAAGATAGATTGATAAAAAGTTATTTAAATAGTTTATTGCCTCTTCTTTTTCGGCTAAAAAAACTTTGGGTAGACTGCCTAAAAAAAGATTTTTTTCTAAAAGGAAGCGATATTCTTTTTCTTTTCTAAAGCCGAAACTGGCGATTTCTTTTAATTCTTTTTCATTTTTAATATTTTCAATTTCTTTAAAAAAAGAAAACTCTTTTTCTATTATTTCTGAAAAAGAAAGAGGGTAAAGAAAGAAATAAGATGCCCGACCGGCTAAGGTTTCGGCGGTTTTATCTTTGATATTAAGCGAAGAAGAACCAGAAAGTATGACTTTTATATTCAGATTTTTATCGTAAAAAATTTTTACTAAATCAAAAATTGATGGTGCTTTTTGGGCCTCGTCAATAAAAAGATATATTTTCTCTCCTTCTTTAGCAATTTTTCGACCGAGTTTTAAGGTAATATCTTTTTCGATAAAAAAAAAGTCTTTTTTGATTTTCGCTTTTAGGTCTAAATCATCAAAGTTGTAATAAAAAATGTATTTTTCTTTTATTTTTAATTTTTCTTTAAGAAAGTCGGTAAGTTTTAAGATCAAGGTGGTTTTTCCTACTTGACGGGGACCAAGGAGGATTAAGACTTCTTTTTTTTGAAGATGAGTGATTAAATCGGCCCAAATGTTTCTTTTTATAAATTTGTCCATATATAAGGACAATTTTATAATAAATTTTGTCCTTTGTCAAGGACATTTTTTTCAAGTCTTTTGAGGGCCTTATCTTTTTCCCACGGGGAAATATTGGTTTTTTTAATCGCTTTTTCAATCACTTCTAAGGTTTTATCATAAGTTTTTTTGTCAACCGGGTAGGGGATGCCGTCTTTTCCACCAAAGGCAAAACTGTAACGGGCCGGGTCTTCAAACGAGGGTTTGGCGCCAGTCAAAAGCTCAGCAATAAGTGAGAGAGCGCGAATTGTTTTTGGTCCAACATTTTCGGTCATCAACACGTCCGTTAAATTTTTACTATCTTTTTGAAGAAGATTTTGAATTGATTTTTCTAATCTTGGAGTAAAGGTTTCTTGCAAAACTGGATGGGAATAAAATTCATTATCGGTTAGACTCAAAAACGTCAGTTGCTTTTCACCTTTGTTTGTCTTTTGAATTAGTTTCTTAACATGAGATTGCAAAGTTTTTTTCTCAGAAACAATTTTAATAATTCCTTCCCGATTGGCTAAACTTTTTTTTGAAGTTAAATTTAAAACTTTTGGCAAAACAACTTCTGATTGAATCCCTTGATGGGGTTCTAAAGTGGGGTCAATAATTTTTTCTGAATACCAATGATAACGTCTGGCTTTTTTTACGGTCGTGTTCATTCCTTGCTGGATGACGGCCCAATGGGCTTTTTTGGTAAACAAAAATGAGTGGTGATAAATTTGAAAGTTGTCTTGAAGAAGAGCCGAGTCGACTTTGGCGGTTAACCGCGATAGAAAGATTAATTTTTCTGCTTGTAAAAAAGAAAGATTGGCTAATTCTGCCTTTTTTAGAATTTGATCGGGTGTTTTTCTTGAGGTTTTGCCTTTGCCACCAGCGATAAAAATTCCCAAATCTTTTTCTAAACCAAAAAGAGCGGCTTTTAAAGCGCCTAAAGTGGTTGTTGTTAATCCCGAAGCATTCCAGTCAAAAGCCAAAATCGTCCCAAACGATTGAAACCAAACTGGATCGGAAAGTCTTTCTAAAAAAACTTCCGGCCCAAAGTACTCAACCATTAAAATCGCAATTGAACGGGCCAGTCTTACCATCCGTTCAAACAGCCAAGGGGGACAGCGACCATAGTCTAAACCAAAAGTAGCAATCCCGTGGCGCATAGGATAATTATATTAAAAATTAAAATAGAAAAATGCAAAAAGAAAGTTGCCTATAGAACCGTGATACATCAATTAAAACATAACTTTACGATTTTTGATTTTTTTAATACCATCTGGTTTTGCCGGTAAAGTATCGAAAAGCTTTGTTGGTAGAAAAAATCGTTAAGTCAATTTTTCAAGAGTAAGTTTTTCTTTCATAATTTTTCCTCTTTAAGGGCAATTATTAACAAGCTTTTTGCCTTAAAAAGAGGTTGTGTTATTGTATAAAAAAGAAGGATTTCGGTAATGTTTTAAGTGAGGCATAACTTTCACTTGACAAAAAGACTTTTTGATTTTATCATTATAATATAATCATTTTTGATAATATTTTGATGATAAAATATGAATCTAGCCCGGCTTTTTTCTTCAAAGAAAACAGTTTTTAAGTTAGAGGAGATCGGAGAGATTTTAAATATTAACAATAAAAACTATCTTCGGGTTTTGGTTAATCGAATGAAAAAAAGAGGCGAAATAAAGATGATTTATAAAGGCCTTTATGTTTTAAATGAGGATTATGATGAGTGGGAACTGGCTAATAAAATCAAATCGCCCTCTTATGTCAGTTTTCAAACAGTTCTTTTTAAAAATGGAGTTATCTATCAAGATTTTTCTTCAGTGATTACCGCTGCTTCGAATAACTCTTATATTTATAAAATTGATGGGAAAACCTATCGCTATCACAAAATTAAAGATGAAATTTTAACCAATCCTTTGGGGATAGTGGTTGAAAAACAAAAAACCTACGCCTCAAAAGAACGGGCAATTACTGATATGATTTATCTTTATCAAAGGTTTAATTTTGATAATCTTAATCAAATTAACAAAAAATTACTTTTGAAACTTACGGAAATTTATCCGCCTTATGTTAAAAATGAAGTTAAAAAAATATGCTCAACAAAATAAAACATCGGCTTATCCTTTTTAACTTAATCAAAGATATTTATCAATCACCTTTAAAAAATTTTTTGGGTTTTAAAGGCGGGACAATGGCTTATTTTTTTTATGGTTTAGATCGTTTTTCGGTGGATTTGGATTTTGATCTTTTAAAAAAAACAGACAAAGAAGAAATTGATAAAAATCTTTTGCCGATTTTAACTGATTATGGGGAGGTTTTGGAAAATATCAATAAACATTATACCTATTTTTATTTATTATCTTATGAAAAAGGGGAAAGAAAGATTAAGATTGAGATCTCAAAAAGAGAAAGTGATGTTTCTTATATTCGGGTAAATTTTTATGGAGTAGATGTCAAAATTCAAAAAATTGAAGATGCCTTTGCAAAAAAACTTTTAGCTTGTACCACAAGGAAAAGCATCGCCTTTCGAGATTTTTATGATGTTTTATTTTATTTTAAAAAAGGGATTATCCCTAATGAAAAGATAATCAAAAAAGAAACGGGCAAGAATTTAAAAGAATATTTAGATTTTCTTTTGCGATTTGTTAAAAAAAATGTCACTAACGATAAAGTTTTGGCCGCGATTGGTGAGTTGATTGACAGCGGGAAAAAAGAATCAATTAAAAAAAACTTTAAAGAAGAACTGATTAGTACTTTATCTTTTTTTATTGACCAAAGAGAAAGATTTTGAGTATTTATACCCATTATAGGTTTACCCTAGTTAATTTTACGACCCAATTTTTTTCATTAATCTAAAAACCCAAAAAGAATCAAAGGGATTTTATTTTTTTGATTAATCCCAGGATAGGTAATAAGATATTTTTCGTAATCATTAGAAACACCTTTAAATTGAGAATAACCTTTTTTTGGTCCACCGATTTCAAAGATATATTTTTTTCCTTGGTAGAGCAAAAGATAGTCAGGAGTTTTTTTACCGCGGTTGGATTTAAGGTAGTAGAGTTTGTTGTTGTTTTTTAACGCCTGAACAAAAAACTCTTCTTTTAAGGCTCCTTTTAGTTGGTCATTGGCTAGACGGAAATTTAATGCCTTTCTAAAAGGAAGAGTTAAAATTATTTTTGGTTCTTTGATAACATTGGAAGAGTAAGGAAAGATTGATTTTAAAATAAAACTTTTTTCTAAATAGTCCACATACTGTTTAGCTTTATATTTAGTAATCCCAATATTTTTTGACAAAATTGAATAGTTGATTTCACCAATAGGCGAGTTGGCGATAAAATTAGCAGTATTTTCCAGTCCTTGAATATCTTCCTGATTGAGATTTTCATAATAAAAAAGATCTTTTTTAATGATTTTATCGATTATTTGTTTGACTAAAACAAAAGATGGATCATCGAGACTAAAAGGTAGACAAAAAGAAAGATATTCTTCAAAATATTTTTCTGTTGAGTAATATTTTAGAAAAAGTTTTTGATGGTTTTTTATTATTTCTTCAAAAGTTAATGGCGGAAAGTTTTGATTAAGTTTAAAATCAAGATATTCACGAAAAGAAAAAATTGGTAAAGAAAAGATTTTTACTCGGCGAGAGAGATCGGATTTAGATGATAAAACATTTAAAGAGACAGAACTGGTAAAATAGAGTTTAATTTTCAGAAAGTCGATGATTAATTTCATTTCCTTAGCCCAGTTTTTTTGGTAATGGATTTCATCAAGAAGAAGGTATCTTATTTGGTAATTTCTTACCAAAAAATCAGCCAGTTGATAAAGATTGATTTTTTCTACCGCATCACAAGAAAGATAAAAAGAAGAAGGAAGAGTATTTAAAAGTTGGCAAAAAAGAACTGTTTTTCCAGAACCTCTTAGACCAGTAACGCCAGTGGCTGTTTTTTTGTCTTTTTCTGATAATAATTTTTCAAAAAGATACCTTTTTTTAGGAAAATTTTTTCCTTTTTCTTTTGCTTGCTGGTTGATATCTAAAATAAGATTTAATTGGTGGTTATCCATACATTTTGTTAAATTATTTTACAGAATGTATTATATTTTGTCAAGAGATTTTATAAATAGAGGTTGTTTTTTTGGACTTTTTGACTTTATCATTTTTTTAGACTAAGATATAATTGCATAGACCCAAAGACTTATTCAGGATAACATAAATTTGCAAATCTTAAGGGGATTTAGTATAATTTTAGTATAATTATTACCAATGAAAATTATTAAAGAAGAAATTTTATTTGAAGAAAAAGATGTTTTTGGGAAAAAAATCAGAGTAACAAAAAACTATTGGGAAAAAGTAATCATTTTTAAACACAAAGATATTGCTGATAATTTTTTGTCAGTTAAAAAGTGTATAAAAAATGCTGATTTTGTTGAAAAAAGCAAAACTGACCCCAACGTTTTTCTTTACTATCGAAGAGAGAAAAGATATTTAATTTGCGTTGTGGTAAAACATCTTAATGCTCATGGTTTTGTTATTACCAGTTATCGGTGTAAAAAGCCAAGAAGAGGGGAAATTGTATGGCAAAAAAACAAAAAAAAATAACTTTTTTATTTGACCCAATCGGTAATACGTTTTCTTTTTGGTGGGATGATAAAAATAAAGAGGCCTACTCCAATATTTCCGAGTATTCAGATGATGTGATGATTTATGATAAAAAAGGAAGAGTGATTGGGATAGAAAAACTTAATTTTTTTCCTAACGAAATCAGCGAAAAGATAAGAAAGAAAGCTTTAAAAATTAGAAGCAAAATTCTCTCTATTCCTAGTAGCGAAATAAAATTGCTCTTGCAAAAATAAAAATCTTTGGTAAAATATCTTTTCATCACTATGAAAAATCAGGTTTTATCAATCGCAGTCATCCTCTTTATTCTTATTACCGCTTAATATGGCGGGAGGATGAGTGATTGATAAAACCAAAATTAAAAATACTCCCGCCAAAAAAGGCGGGTTTTTTTGTTATTAATTTTTCCTTTATTATTTTTTGTTTTTGAGTAGGGGAAAATTGTTAAAAGTTAATTTAATTAAAAAATATGAGTCAGAATAGGATAGAAGGCAATCCTCAGGCCGATCGAGAAAGAAGGTCATTATTAGAACTACCAAGAATCTGTCTTTCTTCAAGAGAGCTTTGCGATTTTGAATTGATGGCTGTTGGTGCTTTACCGTTTTCGGGTTTTATGACAGAAGAAGAATATAAAAGTGTTATTAATCAAATGAGATTACCAAATGGAGATATTTTTCCTGTTCCGATTGTATTAAGTGTTAATGAAAATACAGCGAATCAAGCGATTAATAATGGAAGTTTAATTTTAACTGATAAAGAAGGAATTCCTTGCGGCATTTTAGATGTTTTTTCTATATGGGAACCTAATAAAAAAGAAGAGGCAGAATTGGTTTTTGGAACAACTGATCCTAATCATCCAGGAGTAGCTTATCTTTATGATTCTCCACCATATTATGTTGGAGGTCCAATTCGTTTTATTTCCTCCCCGAGTCATTATCGATTTCAAGATTTAAGACTAACTCCAGAGCAAGTGATTGAATGGAAAAAAGAAAATAATTTAGATGCTTTGGTTGCTTTTCAAACACGCAATCCTATTCATCGTGCTCATTTTGAGGCGACTTTGCATGCGCTTCGTCAAGTAGCTAATGAATATCCAAATGTTGGTTTATTAATTCATCCGACTGTAGGCGAAACAAAATCAGATGATGTTCCTCAAGAAGCAAGAGTAGCTGCTTATAGAAGGATAATGCCATATTATGAAAATATGGGGGTAAAAGCGTTATTAGCGGTTGTTCCAAAAGCAATGAGATATGCAGGACCTAGAGAAGCTATCTTTGATATGATAATAAGAAAAAATTATGGAGCCACTCATTTTATTATTGGACGCGATCACGCTGGTTGTAGAAATCCAAGTAATGGGGTTTCATTTTATGATCCATACGAAGCTCAAAGATTAGCTTTATCATTATCTTCTGAAATAGGAATAAATGTTGTTCCCTTAGAAGAAATGGTTTATGATATGGAAACAAGACGATATTATCCTATATCATCTTTACCTCAAGGCAGTAATCCCCAATCAATTTCTGGCACTCAACTTCGAAGAATGTTAGAGCAAGGGGAAAAACCACCAGAATGGTTTACTTTTCATGAAGTAGCAGAGGTTTTATTTTTTAATTATAGAAATAATAACATCGATGTGCAAAAAATTATTAGAGGCATAGATGATTATTTAATTAATGGCGGGAATATTAATGATTTAATTAATAACTTTTTAAATAGAGGGGCATCATTAGAAGAAGTTACTCGTGTAGCTCGTGCAATGGTAATTTTTTTAACTGGACTTTCAGGAGCAGGAAAGTCTACTATTGCTAAAGCTTTAGAAGCTGGGTTATTAGAAAGACGATTTAATAATTTGGATCCAAGACAAGTTATTTGGTTAGATGGTGATATGATAAGAGAAGAATTTAAACAAAAGCTTCCCTTTACCCGTGAAGGTAGGGAAACAAATATTCTAAGAGTTGGTTTGGTAGCCGCTGAAGTAGCACGAAGAGGTGGAATAGCAATAGTTAGTTTGATGGCGCCTTATAGAAATCCAAGAGATATTATAAGAAAAATAACGTCTGATATTGGAGCAAGTTTTATTGAAGTACACGTTGCTACTCCGATTGAAGTCTGTGAGCAAAGAGATCCAAAGCACTTATATCAAAAAGCAAGACAGGGACTGATATCACACCTTAGCGGAGTGGATGAGCCTTATGAAGAGCCGGAAAATCCTGAGATAAGAATCGATACCACTAATATAACCCCGCAAGAAGCAGTAAAAGAAATTTTATTTTATTTAGAAAAAAGTGGTTTAATTAGCTAGTGTTCCTATTTTGGTTCGCTTTTTGATTAGATAAGACTGATATTAGAAGTTAGTTTAAAAAAATAAATTTTTATATAAAATGTCTGAATTATTAAATTTACCAAAAGGAGAAAATTTATTATCACCTGAAAAAATAAGTCAATATTTTGATGTTGTAAATCCAAAGGGTATTGAGATGATAGTTGTTGATATTGGTCAACCAAGAATAGGAAGCACTGCTAGAGCCGCATTAGCGGCTAGTTTAAATTTTTTTTCTGAGGTACATTTTCAACCATGGAAGTATATTCAAAGATACTCTTTTGCTTTAGAAAGAAATGGTTCAAATCCACGAGTTGTTATAAATGAGAAAGGAGAGAGGTCGGCGCGAATTTTGTTGAAAGAAACTCCAGGTGGGCCAAATGATCCAAAAGAAAATTTTAATCCAGTGGCTATCCTTTTAGAAAAAGGATTAAAAATTGAACAAATAAAAGTAATGCTTGGAATAAGAGAACCATTTGCTCAGTTTGCCTCATGGATAAAATTTGATCAGTCAAGACGTCCAGAAATTTTTTTGGGAGGACAAAAATATATATTGAATCTTTTAGATATTTACAATGCCCAAGGAATATTATGTGTGCCTTTTGTTTTTGAGTTATTTTATCCATCTCCTAGAAATTATTTAGGATACCTTTATCAACAACTGGGTTTAGAGATTGTTTTGCCAGAGAGTTTAGACTTTGCAGAAAATCCTTCAGTAATCTGGCATGAAGCAAATCCAGAGCTTGATAAAATTGTTGGTTTTGAAGCTGATATTGGTAGTTCTTATTTTGAAAAGGTAGTTAGACCAGTTTTAGAGAAAAGACGATATGAAGTGCCAAAGCCAAAAATACCAGATCAAGCATTAGTATCACAATATCCATCTCTTAAAGAAGCAGCGATTATTTATTGGAATAAAGCAAAAGAATTTTATGAAAGATTTTATAAAGGATATTTACCTCAAAATGAAGATTTTGAAAATTTTTTAGATGAATATAGAAAAGCTTTAGAAATTTAATTAAAAAAATATGATTGAAAATCCACAATTTATTTCACAAAGACTATTAAAAATAGATTTTAGACTGCCTGGAAAAGAAAATCATATTCCTTTACTAACAAAACCTTATTCGATTGGGAAAGATCAATGGAATAAATATCAAAGTCAGTTACTTCATTTAGTTTTAGCCATGCAAAAAGCATATAATTTATTTCGAGAAGATATTGGTTTAGATCCGATTGATGATTATTCAAAATATCCTTTTATTTGGCGATTTGATTTCTTAACAACCCCAACTAGCCAATATCAACATGAACATAAGATGCTAGAACTAAATGCGACTCGACCTGGGGGAATATGGTTATTAACAAAAGCTCATGAAGCTTATAAAGAAGTATTTGGCGTAGATGGTTCAAGTTTATTGACTCCTTCTTTAGATTTAATCGGTAACTTTTTTTTAAGATTAAGTCAAAGAATTAAGGATGGAGAGGGAAGGGTGGGTTTAGCTTATACTCCAGGGTATGTGGCTGAAATTGAAATGCCAAAATTATGCGATTTATTAAATTTATGGGCAAAAAACGGGGGATATCAAGTTAGTTTTATTTCAGGAAATCGAGATAGTTTTTATCAACAGCGAGGTCAAATTTTAGATCCAAAAGGTCAACCTTTAACAGTTTTATATGAAAATGCTGCGCCACAAGAACAATTAAATGGCCAAACTAAAATATTTAATTTTACGAATAATTATGGTCAAACTGTAATAGTTAATCATCCAACAATTGCTGGGATAGACAACAAATTAGTTTTGGCTTATTTAAGAAATCCAAGATTGAAACTGTCTCCGCAAGAGGCTACCGTGGTTGAATATTTTTTAACCGAAATATTTTTAATTAGAAGTAAAGAAGAATTAGATACATTTTTAGGAACAAATTCAAAAGAAGATTTCTTTTTTAAAATTGGTGATGGATTAAGAGCCAGTTCTGGAAAAGGAGTTTTTGATGGTAGAAAAGATAATTTAGAAGAAATAGAAGCCTTAATTGATCAAGGAAATTTATTTATTGCTCAAAGACGTATTCCTCCGGATAACCCCTGGTATCTTGTATCTAGATTAGAAAAAGGTAAAATATTTGAAGAAAATGTTTTTATTGATTTTAATCCATATGTTTTTTCTGATGGTCAGGAAACTACGGTAAATGGTGTTTTAGTAAGAGCCAAAAATGAACATCCAATTAACGTTTCTCAAGGAGGAGCTTTAGCTTGTGCTAGAGTTATATAATTAATTAATAATTTTTTGATTTTAAAATATGATTAATGATTTCATTAAACAAAAATATAATTTTTTTATTGAAGAATTAAGTGATTTTATTAAGATAAAAAGTATTGCCTCAGAAAAAGAACAGATTAAATTAATTGTCAAAAAACTAGAATCCAAGTTAAAAAAACTTAATTTTAAGACAAAGATAGTCAACATAAATAACTCAAATCCATTTATTTTAGCTGAAGCTGGTTTTGGAGAAAAAACTCTTTTAATTTATGATCATTATGATGTAATATCAGAAGGAGATATTAGAAACTGGAAAACTCCTCCATTTGAGTTAGTAAGAAAAAATGGATATTGGTATGGCAGAGGTTTGGCTGACAATAAAGGTCATTTAGTTTTAAGATTACAAGCAATAGAATCTGTTTTAAATATTTTTAAAAAATTACCAATAAAAATTAAGTTCCTAATTGAAGGTGAAGAAGAGATAGGTAGTCCTCACATTCACGAATTTTCTTATAAATTTGCCGACTTTTTAAAAAAAGCTGATCTATGCCTTTGGGAGTCAGGAGATGTAAGTTATGATGGTAATCCGCAAATGTTTTTGGGCATGAAGGGAATTGCTTATTTTTTACTTACTTGTAATTTAGGCAAAAACGATCTTCACTCGGGTTATGCCTCCTTAGTTGATAGTCCTGTTTGGCGTTTAATTTATGCCTTATCAACTTTAAGAGATAAAAAAGGAAATGTTTTGATTCAAAAGTTGAATAAAGATAGAATTTGTCCTGATGAATTTGAGTTAGGTCTTATAAAAAAACAAAAAATATCATTAAAAGAGTTATTGAATTCTTTAGGTCATAAAAAATTTTTAGCAAATAGAAAATCTAAGAAAGAAATATTAGTCAATCACTATTATGGTATTACGTGTAATATTTGTGGAATATGGGGGGGGACAACAAATGAGAATGAAATCAAAACAGTCTTACCAAATAAAGCTTTTGCCAAAATTGATTTTAGATTAGTAAAAAATATTGATAGTAAAAATGTATTTTTTTATTTAAAAGATCATCTTAAAAAAAATGGTTTTTCTGATATTGAAATCAAGGAATTAATTTCGGAACCAGTAGCCTATACCGATTATAGAAATCCTATTTTTCAAAAAGCTGTAAAAATTATTAGTAAATCTTATGGTAAAGAAGTTGAAATTTCTCCTTATGCAAAAGGTTCAGGACCGATGTATTATGTAGCCAGTCGATTTAATATTCCATGCATTCAATTGGGAGCACAAACAATTTCGTCAAATATTCATGGGCCAAATGAAAATATAAAAGAAGTAAATTATTTTAAAGCTCTAAAAGCAACTTATGACTTAATTATTAAACTTGATAATTAAAATTAAAGTAAAGATTAAGTAAGGATTAATGTTTTTACCATCGAACGCTTTGAAAAAGAGGGCCATCCTTCAGCTTTGGTTTATTCACAAAAAACAAGGCCAAAGAATTTTAAAATAATTTTAAATGCTCATTTAGATGTGGTTTCAGGAAGAGAAGAACAGTACAGACCTTATGAAAAAGATGGCAAACTTTTTGGCCGAGGAGCAATTGATATGAAAGGGGCAGCAGCCGTTGAGATTTTGGTTTTTAAAGAAGTGGCTAAAAGAGTTTCCTATCCTTTAGCTTTGCAACTGGTGACTGATGAGGAGATTGGTGGCTTTTCTGGGACAAAGTATCAGATTGAAAAAGGAGTCAGAGCCGATTTTGTCATTGCCGGTGAACCAACTGATTTTGGGGTAAACAATAAAGCCAAAGGTATCATCTGGTTAAAGATAAAAACTAAGGGAAAAGCGGCTCATGGGGCTTATCCATGGAAAGGAAAAAATGCTTTGTGGTTGGCAAAAAAAATCTTAGACAAAATTGAAAAACAATATCCCGTACCCAAAAAAGAAGTCTGGCAAACTACTTTTAACTTAGCCAAAATTGAAACGTCAAATCAAACTTTTAACAAAGTTCCCGATGAAGCAACAATTTCTTTTGACATCCGCTATATTCCTGAGGAATTTGCCGGAAAAGACTTTGAAAAAGGAAAGGAATTACTCACAAAAAAACTTAAAAAATTAGTTTCCAAATTAGGAGAAATTGAGATTATCCTTTTTGAACCACCCCAGTTTACCGATGAGAAAAACTTTTATCTTTTAAAACTAAAAGAAGAAGCAAAAAAAGTGTTAAAGAAAAATATAAAAACCATTGTCAAACACGGCGGATCAGATATCCGTCATTTTAACCAAATAGGTTGCCAGGGAGTGACTTTTGGTCCAATTGGAGGAGATCTTCATGGCGATAATGAATGGGTAGATATAAAAAGTTTAGAAGATTATTATCTTGTTCTTTTTAACTTTTTAAGAAATTTGTGAATTATTATTTAAAAATATGGGTTTAATATCGGTTTTTGGTTGATAAAAATTAACGATTTAGGTCTTTTTTTGATATTAAACCAAAATATATAGTCAAACTAACTTAGGTTTTGCAACTTTCTGTCATTATGCACTTGGTTGAAGATCTTAACAAGATGCCGAAATAAGTTTAGTATGACAACGATTTAATCTGCAAATTCAAGTATAAGGTTATATAATAATATTCTTATTTTCAAAAAAACTTCCGGCCCAAAGTAATCAAAACCATCAAAATCGCAATCGA
>Ga0207433_10007467_pt1 | contig 18273 bp, 18 predicted proteins | sample YelNatPaOPGAMG01_FD_187559 | JGI IMG/M metagenome (GOLD analysis project Ga0207433, IMG submission 187559) | Hot spring thermophilic microbial communities from Obsidian Pool, Yellowstone National Park, USA - OP-RAMG-01 (SPAdes) (version 3) | ecosystem: Environmental > Aquatic > Thermal springs... | reverse complement strand
TCGCTTCAAAATCGGCCGGATTCAAGTCTTTGACCAGAAGACCAACTTCGGTATCTCCGCCGCCCACGCCCCTCGCTCGCCCCTTTTCATTGGAAACAGTCTTGACTTCCACTCCACCCTCTTCCAAGATCTTTTTAGGAACAAAATACTCCTCATCCCGAAAACCCCGAAAAGCTACAATCATAGCCACTTTTTTGTTGGCAAGAGATGTTTTGCTCGTGTTCATAGTGATTTTTTTTAGAGATTATATTATGAAAAAAAATGAAGTTCAACTCTTATTTCCCAAAATTCGCCGCTCAATTTCCTCATTTTTTATCTATTTCCTCATAAAACTCCAAGCCAGCTTGTTCAAGAATGGAAGCGCCAAGCCTTGCAATTCCTGCAATTGATTTTTCGCTTGCATAAGCCGTTTTTCATTGACGGCATAACTTTTAACCAAATGCTCTTTGAGAGTTTTAGTTGCCTAAATATGAAATTGAGTTCCACACAAGGATTTTACCCGATAGCCAACGGAAATAATAACATCAAGGTTATAAAACTCTATATTTCTTTCAACGCGTCTTCTGCCTTCGTTTTGAACTATTCGGAATTTCCGAATAGTTGATTTTTCCTCTAATTCCTCCTCTTTATAAATATTTTTGATATGCTCATTTATGGTAGGAATACCTTTACCAAAAAGTAAAGCCATTTGTTTTTGGGTCAACCAAACCGTCTCTCCTTCCAAACGCACATCTAATTTTGGTCCTTCTTTGGACTTATAAATGACTATCTCTCCTTTTTTAATATCTTCTTTTTTCATAACTTCAATAATTTTGTTTAGAATTTTCTTTTAATGAATTAAAAGTTTCGTAGAGCATAGCTAAAATAATTCACTTGCTACATCTTCAATTAGCCGTAAGTATTTATTTAAATAAAAATAGTCTGGCTCGCTTTTGACGGCCCTTGTTAATATCTCAAATTCAGGATTTTCTCTATTGTTTCTATCAAAAAGTATTAGGCCAATACCAAACTTAAGACATAGCGATTCTATTCTTTTTATATCAACTCCTCGTGCATCTTTCGGGATAACTAAATAAACTTTATGGCTAAAAAGTTTATAAGAACATGCTTGCCCAAAAGAAGTAATGAGTTGATTTATATCTGTTTTTATTTCAGCGCTTATAACCTCAATCGGTGGCTGGACATGCCCAATTCCCAACACCCTGTAAGTACCAATAACATCTGGCGTGCCCCATCTATCTTGAAATCTATTACCGCCCAATGGCACTGCTTTAGTGCATTCTTCTAAATCATTTACCAAATAATCGGCAAACAATTTATAAAAATCTTCTTCCCTAATTTCTTCTATTTCTTCTTCTCCATATTCGGTCACTCCAAATTCTCTTTCCTTCAGATATTTCTGTAAAATATACAAACCTTTTTCAGGCCTCACCACATCTTTAACTTCTCCCTTGTCAATTTTTTGCTTGAATTCACAAATAGTCCCATGGATTGTGTTTATCTTTGTGTCCGGCAAGGCTTCGCTAATGCTCCTTATTAAATCGGCATAGCGAATTCCTTTTGGCGAATTTTCCAAAATTTCTCGCGCTTGTTTTATTATTTTTTCTCGTTGTGTTGGCATATTTTATATTTTGAAATTAAAAGTTTCGTAGAGCATAAATCAAATAAGCATTAAAAATCTCAATGGGACTTTCACAATAGAATTATTAATTAACTCTAATTCTTTGCTTCCAATGACTAATCCATAGCGGCTTTTAACTTTCTTCATCGTAAATTCAACTTGTTTAATTTCTTCTTTGTTAAAACCAACTTCAACTACAATATTACTCCTGTCTTTCAGAGTCAAAACAAAATCCGCTCCGCCCTCGGCAATATCATAAGACAATCTTGGCGCGCCAAATATCTGGTTAGCTTTAATATCCTTTTGAAAAATTAAAACAAAATAATCTTCCAGCTTCTTGCCTTCTGTACCGGAAAGATAGTTATTACTTAATATCGCCGACCTTAAAGACGGGGTTATAAAAAGGAACTTCGGCGTTTTCCTTGTGTTTCCGTATGTCTGACCGTATGTCCTAATCTTAATCAATAAACCAGCCATTATTAAAACCTCAATCAAATTTTCCAATGTTTCCGGTCTTTGAATTTTGAGCGCCTCTTGAAGTTTTTGATAACTCACCAAATCCGACTGCGCCAAAAGATAAAGCAAATCATTAACCTTGGCGATGGTATGCGTTTCAAATCTTTTGAGCTTAAGAATATCTTTGGCAATAATGCCGTCTATCACGCTTCTTATTTTTTCTATCGCTTTTTGTTTGTTTTCAATTTTTAGAGCGGAAGGAAAACCGCCTGATTCAAAAAAATCATTCTCCGCCCCCGATGGCACCTCATTGACAAAATATCTCCTTATTTCAGCTTCCTTTCTTTGAAGTTTTTTAAAAACATCGGCAGCATCAGAAGAATTAAAAAATGTTTCTTGAAGTTCGTCTGATAAACCACCTAAGGGATATTTGCCGTATTTCAAAATCAAGTATTCGTTGAATTTCATTGGGAAAATATTCCAAACATCTGTTCGCCTACCCAAATCAGCAATCATATTTATCTCTAAGGCTGACGAACCGGTCGCGATCACTAAAATATCTTTATGCCCCTTAGTTCTGTCAAAAAGATTTTTTAAAAACAAGCCCCAATTTTCGTCAAAATGTATTTCGTCAAGAAGAATCAAAAATTTTTTGTTTGGCTTCTCAAAATGAAATTGTTTTATCTCTTCGTAAAATTTGAAAAAATCATTTAAGGTAATTTGTTCTGCGTGCAATTGGCTGACATCAAGATATAATTTTTCATCTAACTTTCCGATATTTTCCAAAATCGCCCTATCTTTATTCGGTTTCAAAAATTTCTCCAAAGCAAAAGTTTGTGCTAAAAGCGTGCTTTTTCCTATACCCCTAATGCCGGGTATCAGGATAATTTTTTCAATTTCCGAAAGCTCGTTTTTCAAAAATTTCTCTATTATCTTTTTGAATTTTGAGAACATAAAACGAGTCGGCAATAGTTTTCTGTCCTCATCGTAAATATAGCCGTCAATCCTTTGCGGCAAAAAAGCCTGCCAGCGAGTATAAAATTGTTCAATTTTAGCTTTTTCCATAATATTATACCTATTCAGTTTCTATTATAATAGGAACTGAAACGATGTCAAGTATCTATTGTAATAGCAACTGGAGATAAGTGTCTTTATCCCTCATAAAACTCTCTATTTAACTTCTTATTCTCCTCACTCACCCCATACTCTTCATCATCAATTTCGCTGTAATTAACATAAAGATGATTTTTATCTAAACACTCAAGTAAAAACTTCTTTTGATTTTCAAGAGATAACTCCGAAAAATCTTTCGCCGCCTTATCAAATGCGGCAATATCTACTTTGTAGCTCAAATGCGCTTTTTTCTTTCATTGTTTTCCATAATTTTTTAAGTTCATCTTTTGTTTTAGCTTTTTTTATATCATTAGCAAAATTCTCATTCCATTTCATAAGTTCTAAATAGACAAACCCCCACCGCTGGATTTCGTGCTCCGCAATGCGGGACACGCCGTATTTAATCAAACATGGTCAATAGTCGCCATGTGGCAAAATTAAAAAAATTATAAGCTGCTCCACGCAGAGCCAAAATATGTATCGGAAAATCTATTTCTCTTTTCAAATAAACTGAACCATAACTCTCTTGCAATTTTGAATATAAAAGCGCAAGGTCACCCAGATTATTTCCCTGCCATTCTAATATTTTGTTGATCGTTTCAATCAAATTCTGTTTAATACCTTGTTTTTCGTTTTCTTCCAAATCTTTCTTAACTAATGGCAAAAATAATTCTCCGAGTTTTTTAGTTCTGATTTTGTCAGCTGAAGGATCATCGCTCCTTAACCCTGATATAAGTTCTAAAACTCCCGTTTTGTAAATTCTTTCTAAATTATAGCTTTTTTGCTTTTCTAAAATTTTAATGACATTCTTAATCCTAACTTCATTAGAAATTAACTTTTCTTCCAATCCCAACAAAGGAAAATCTGATCTTATTTTTAAAATAGTATTTAAACATCTAACAAAAATTTCCCTAGCTGTATCTAGATGTGTCCTATGTCCTTTTTTTCCTTTTGGGTGAATATACAAAAGAGATTCTGGCCTTACGTCTCCATGAACAATCGAGTTTCTAAGTTTCCAAAATTTATCAAACCATAATCCCAATTCTTTTGAATGGCCAAGAATATTTAATAACGCAGTTTTAATCTGCGCTTTAACGCCTCTTTCTTCCTCTTCCGGTCTTAATAACGCCTCAATTGCTGTATGAACATTTAACACGGCCTCACTCAAATCCACCCCTCGTCCGTAATGTGAATAAGAGCGATTAAACCATTCCATAGCTCTTAAAATTTTTCTATCTTCATCATTTTTTAATATAAAATTTTTGTAAAAATAAAATGTTTTAAAGTAATTATTTTCTTTTATCTGATTAACGGTTAAAACTAAAGGATGTAATTCTGTTTGAGGTATGTACGGATTATGTATTGCACCCTTAATGAAATAGAAGTTGAAAGAACTTTCTCCGTTTAAAATCCCTCTATAGTAAGCAAAATCGTTATCAGCCGTCAGTTGTTCAGCCGTTATTTCAAATACAAAATAATTAAAATGGTCAAACTTACTATGTTCTTTTAAATCACTTAATTGAGAAAATCTTAAAATGGTTGTTAATTTATTTAACTCATTTTTTAGATGTTCCCGTTGCTTAGTATTAGATACTTTTGTAAATGTGTAAGACCACCGGGGAATTTGTTGACCTCTTCCAAATCTAAATAACTTAGCGATATTTAGTAGGTGTTTTTTAACTTCTTCCTTCTCACTTTCTACATTCTCTTTATAGGATGGCTTAATTTTTAATTTGTCAATTTCAAATCCTTCTTTCTCGTATATAAAAAGATATGGGAAAATAATTATCACTAAATTTTTAGTGCGTTTCTTCATGATTTCAAATTAAATAATTGTTCTACCAACCTGTCGTTTTCTTTTCCTAATTTTTCGATTTCTTTTTCTTTTCCTTCAGCTTTGAGTTGGTGGCATTTTTTAGAGATTTCGGCGAGTTTTTGATGAAGCGGATTTTTGGGGTCAAATTTTGGAATGCCCACGTGCTCCATTACCGAAGGTGTGCCAAAACCACGACCAGCAGAAGAAAATGATTTAATAAAATCGCGAACTGGTTTTGAATTGATAATAGCGCAAAGATAATGGGCTTCGGATTCGTTGTCGGTAGCGAAAAATGATGTTGTATCTAATGGAATTATTTTTTTGTATCCATAAGGTGTTTTAATTTCAGAAACCACCGCCGCAAAAATGTCATTACTCATCCTCTTCCAAATGACTTTGAAGTTAGAAAAAGTTCCTTTATCCACGCCAAACATCGCGTAAAATACTTTTTGTTCGCGTATTCTCTTTGTAGATTTTGCATTTATACTTAATAAATCACTCTTAAATTTTGTTAGGTAGTTATATGTTCTCGGAAAATTGGTTTTTAGTTCAATTTCATCAATTGGCTTTCCATCTTTGTTATGAGTTAAGAAAATAAAAATCTCAATTTTTATACCCCATCTTTTTATATCTGCTCCCCTTAAAGCAGGATAAACTAAATCATTTTCAATTCTTTCTTCTACTTTCTGTATTTGAACTTTCCCCTTTTCTGTAAAATTGGATACGATTATTGTTTTATCAGATAAGACCTGAAGAATTTTTACCCAAAATACTCCATATGGTTTAGTTTCAACACCGTATTGGGCTTTATAATAATTTTTACCTTGGATTTTTATTAATTCTTTTGATTCTGGTAATTGTGTTTGCCAAGGATCCACAAATGAACCAATTGGTTGAGCAATAAGTTTTTTCTTTTGTAAAAGCGGCAATACTTCGTCTAATAATTTGTCAGTAGCAATTTTCCCAACACCTTTTTTCTTCGACCAAACAATATAAGGAACTGGATATTCTGTTTTCTCTCCCTTTTTAAGAATTATTGCCGCTGTTTTATTCGTCGCTCCTTCAAATGGCTGAATGGAAAATAGATCATGAGCTTTTAATACTTTTAAATATTTACCATCGCCAATTTGAAATCTTCTAAAGCCTTCACCGGCTCCTTTTGATTTAAAAACCTCTTGAGTTATAAGAAATCCTAATTTTTCGCCATCTTTTAAGTAATAATCGGATGAAGCATAAACAAATAACATTGAAAAATCGGGTCTGCTGAATCCATAGGTTTTCTTTAAAGGAAATAGTTTGTAATCCTGCCATAATTTTGATGTTGCATTTCTATAATCATTAGAAAGAATTTCCCATAATATCCACGGCGGATTGCCAACGACAAAATCAAATTTGCCGGCAACCATTGGCGCAAAGACGTTTTTCAAAAATCTCGCCCAAATACCATTTTTGTTTTGTTTTTCCAGTTCTAAAATCTGCCTGTAAAAATTGCTTACGATTTGCTCATTGTATGGGAAAACTAATCCTTCTTTTTTGAATCTTATCATTGCTTCATCAACGGAGTATTGATTTTTTGCCATTTCTTCAACAAGCGGCGCGGCCTTTGCCAGCAAAAATCCGCCGTCTCGCACCCATTCTGCCGGAACTTGGAATTTACCAACAGAAGTTGAAACTTCTAAAAATTCGCCAAAAAGATTTCCAGTAGTTCTGGTGGGAGTTAAAACAGAATCAGTTAGATAAATCGGAATTTCAATGTGTTGAAGCTCATTTACCAAATCACCTAAAGCAAAAAGATAATTGGTGCGGGCGGCGATGACTGCCAAAGGATTCAAATCAAATCCCCAAATGTTCGCAACAATTCTTTTTACGATTTCCAGCGGAGGCCATTTTTCTTTTTGTCCGTGTTCTTTTGCTCGCTGAATAGCCAAAACAAGAAAAGTGCCGGAACCGCAAGCAGGGTCCAAAAATCTTTTAAGCGTGTTACCATCGTAACCAACCTCATTTAATAATAACTCTGCTAACCAATCGGGTGTGTAATATTCGCCGAGACGATGGCGGACTTCCTGCGGGACTAAATACTGATAAAGTTTTTTAAGCAGGTCGCGAGTTGAAGCTGGGTCTAAAGTACTTGTTGCCGGTTCAAATTCAGAAAGACATCTGGCAATTTCTCTGATTGCTTCTTTTAATTCCGGTGAATCAAAAGCATCAAGATACCACCGGAAAAAGTCGCCTTCCAAAAAATTGGTAATTCCTTTTCGGGTATAAATTCCGCCGTTTTCTATATATCGGAAAGCTTGCTTTTGAGTTCATCATCAGAAATATGGGCGAGTTCGGAAGCGAGAGATGAGCCAAAAGATGTATCTCGTAGGGTTAAAAGTTCGGCAGCAATAAGTTTCATTAAAAAAGCAAAGTATGTATGGACACAAAATAAAAGTTCTTGAAAATCGGTTTCTTTGCCAACTTTATAAAGTTTTGAAAGTGTTTCTGCTTCTTTTTCTTGGTGGCCACCGGTAAATTGCTCTCCATAAACAATGCCAAATAACCTTTTCCACTCGTTAAAAAATGTGCGGATATGCGTCTGATCGCCCCAGTATTCCAGGGCATTGGCAAGGGCAGAAACCATTTTTGGCGCCAGTTCGCTTTGGGGACCAAATTTTTGTGCCAAGTTTTCGGCGGTAAGAGGAAGTCGCGACAAAGCCCGCAAGTGTATTAAAAAAGTTCTGGCGCTTTCAGGAGTAAAATCGTAGGGTCCACGAATAAAAAATTTTGTTTTATCTATCGCTTTTCCATCTTTATCTTGGTATTGAACAAAGAAAATCTGTTCGCCATCAAAACCAACACCGACTACCTGATTTAGTTTTGTTTCTTTTGCTTCATCGGACAGGTAATTTACTAACTGCCCGTAAGCATGATCTATATTCCTCTTTGATGAAAATGATTTTGGCGGCTCATATTCAATTATTACTTGTCCGTGTACCGCGTCCGAACGACCGCTATAAATAGCCTTTTCGTATCTTGGGGTTGATTTTAGGTTTAATTCGGATCTTATCGGTTCCAAAAGTTTTTCAAAACCAATTCTTAAATCTTCCTCTGTTCTGGTTTCACGGAGTATTTTCTTTGTTCCAGAAACAAGACTATCCGCTAATTTAGGAAGTGAATCGTGATTTACGTTGGGTAAAGATTTTTTGGTCATATATTTTTTACTTTATTAAATCATTAACACCAACCTCAAGCGCTTCGGCGATTTTGGACAAAGTTTCTTTCGTCGGATTTTCTTGTCTTAATCCTCAATAGCTCGCTTGGCGGGACAGCTTTCGAACATTTGATTGGGGTAAGGCACTGCCCGTCCCAGAATTAGTTTTAAGCCAAGTTAAGCAACTTCTTGCCCTCCCCTGACATTCCCTGACATTTCGGGTAGGGTATAAAAAATCTTAAAACTCCTTACTAAACCAATTTTCTAAACAATTAAAGTAATTATCAAGTATCATATCCCTTAAGGTATCGCTTTTAATCTCTGACATATTTTCAATCATCTTTCCGCACTCTTCCTCGCTTTTTGCTGGTTTATCTGACTTATACTTAACAAGACAAATATCTCTTACTTCGCTGTAGCTAAAATCTTTTACATTGCTCCAATTTTTCTTTTCTTGGAGATATATGTTATAACACTCGCCTTTTCTTTTGGCTATATACTCTTTTTGTGCTTGTTTTGCCTTTGCTTCCTCTGCGGCTCTCTTTTCTTGCAATTCAAGAAATTGTTGCCTCTCAATAGATTGTTGTTTGTTATGTTGGACGGCATAAAATGCGATGCCTAAAATCACCGCCGCAATGACTATTGCTACTGGTAGTGTTACTTTTTCATAATATCCATAACACTTAATTATATTAAAACTTGGTCAATCTTTCTATCAAGACTCTTCAATTCGTCTTTCAGTTTAATTTTAAGAGTAATTGAAGATTGAATACTTGAAAGAATGTCCTTTCTTAGTCCTGAATACTTTTTCGGATTTGGTATTTGAACTTCTTTTATCACATTAAACGAAACGGCGTCTCTGATACTGCCCGTAGCTAATAACTCTAAATAAAGACGGTAGAAATTATTACGAAGAATAGAAACAATATACTGAGGCTCAATCTCTTTTTTCTTTTCACTTTTTATCCGCATTACAATATAAGCAGGACTAACAAGCATTCCATCCAATTCTTTTGGAACAACCCCTATTGAACCAACATTGATACGATAAGGATTATAGACAATATCTCCAGCTTGAACCACTTTATATTTTTGATTTATATCCTCGCCCAATCTTTCTTCATTAAAAAGCACCAAACCCTCGTTAATAACAGATAGTATTGGATAATACTTTGATGGTTCTTCACGAGGGTCAATTTTATCTTTAACTTCATTAACAAAATTACCTAGTTTTACTCTTTCAAACTTCCTTCGCTCAAGCTCTCGTCTAAACCAGTAATATCTGGCATCAAATCTGTCCTCTAATGAATTTGAATCTACCACAAAAGACAGGTCTTCACTAACATTCTTCCCGCTTAAAAATTGTTCCCAATGTAAAAGAATCTTATCTAAATCAGTTTTTTCACCTTCTTTTATTGTCGGCTTGCCATTGGGTTCATATCCAATATCTTTTGCAACTCCCATAAAGATTTTATGAGAGCGTTTCATTCCGCCTTTTTTCTTTTGAAGAAACAATAAACTGGTGTTGATTGTAGGAACGCCACTCGGAGTAAAAGAGTGTGCTGGCAATGAAATAACTCCGACTATTTGAGCATTTTCTAAAATAAACTCTCGCACATATCCCATTGATGGATTCCCTAAAACACCGTCTGGTAAAACTATCCCCATTCTTCCCCCTTCTTTTAAGAAATCTAAACACCTTTCAATAAATAAAACTTCCGTTCTCTGCTGTTTTCTGCCATTGGTTTTAGAGCCTAAAAAATAATCCGCCAAATAACGATGTTCTTTTTCTGATACGCTTGCACCAAAAGGCGGATTTGTAAGCAACAAAGTATATTTACCCAATTTAATATCTCGACGAGGATTAAACTTTGATACCACATCAAGAGAATCATTATTTTCTATATTTGAGTGTCCATCCTCGTGAATAATCATATTCATCATTGCTATTCTTGATAGCTGACTATTCACTTCTATCCCATAAAGATTATAAAGAGCAAAATCATTCCACTGGCGTTTTGCATTATCTGGTTCAAACTTCGCCTCAACTTCTTTTCTGACTTTATCTAAAATATAAAGAAGAAAACCACCACTTCCGCACGCTGGGTCAATCACCACATCATCAACGACTGGCTTCATAAAATCTACCATAAACCTAACGACTTCTCGTGGAGTAAAATACTGACCCATTTCGCCCCTAAATATCTTTTTTAGAAATGTCTCAAAAGCTCTACCCTTAGAATCCAGCTCGGTTCTCGAAAGAGAAATGCCCTGTAATTTTTCTACTACACTATAAAGCACTTCATCGCTTAGTCTTAATGGTGCTTCAAAAACATCGGGGTCTCTTTGTTGAGCTTTTTGGTAAATACCACGAACTCTATCTGCTACCTCTTTTGCTGTTTCGTGAGTCCCGACTTGAAAATTATAATAATCGCCAATAGGCGTAAGCGTTCGTTCGTCTTTATCTTTACAAAACATTAACTTACTCATCTCATCAAACGCTTCTGCTGGATTCATCTTGCCACCCTGCCAGATAATATCGTGGCATTGCTGGAGACGAGATTGAAGCTCATAAAGATTGGCTGGTTTCAAATCCCATTCAGGGTCTGCTTTTTTGAACTTAAACTTTACAATCTTCCCGTAGCGAATAGGGATGTCAGAGATAATGTTTTTTTCTCGCTCCTGCGGGTCAAAACCAGCTACATCAAAGGCAACTTCAATACTCCCAGCCACCATCATTGCGTAAGGGGCTCTTAAAGAGTTGGCATTCCCAAATGCCTGCTCAATCGCTTGGGAGATTGCGGACTGCGGTATGCCTTCTTTTTTACACTCCACGACAATATAGGGACGCTTACGAGCATCGTCTTCATAAATCACAATGTCAGCAGAATCCGATGGGGTGCGTCTTGGCACAACCACTTCTAAATCAATACGATTTTCTGGATATTTGTATTTATCAATTAGCTTTACATAAAAAGACGCCCGCACGATTTCTTCGGGGTCTTGGAAATTATAAGACTTACCTGTTTTGAGGTAGGTTATTCTGCCATCTTTGATAGAAAGCAGTTTATTCTTTTCGCCAAGTGCAATGAGATGCTGAAGGGCGTCAAAAGAATCTTTATGATTTTGATTCTCATTCTTATTTTTAGGCATAGGGTAGCACTATGCCGCCTTTTATAAAAACACAAAAAGGGCGACACGACGGCTACCACACTCACTGACATCGGTGAGATGTCCGCTTGTGTGCGTCTATGTCGCTCTTCCAGTTCGCAAGCGGACTGAAAGGGCAAACCCATCTCACCGAAACTATGTGAATGTGGTAGCACTTTTAGAATACCAGAAAATAATAAAAATTGAAACCCCCGACATTTCGGGTAAGGTTGAAAAAATCCAAGAAATCTGGTAATTTATAACTGATTAAACAATGACTATGAATATAGGTATGAGTATGACTATGACGCCAGAAGCAAAAATCTGGAGGATTCTTCAGAAAATAGATGACGCAATTGCTATCGCCCCAAGCGGTGAGCCAGTTTTTGTTGATATTAAAGATTTAGAGAAAAAAATACCAAGAGAAGAACAGGAGCAGATTTTTACAAAATTGGCAAAAGACCACCAATTATTTGAAATCCAGAAAAAACCAGATTATAAAAGCAATTTTCGCTATCAGCTCCAAATAACGGACGCTGATTTATTTCGTGCGGCTCTTAATGAAGCACATATTAAACATTTTGGGAGCTTAGAAATGCTTACGGGCGATAATTTCTTTTCGGTGGTAGATGTAGCGGCTGATATAATGAACCAACTGCAAATGACGATGGCAAACGAAGTTACTATTCCCTTACTTCCTTCTATTGTTCGTTTTTCGTCTTTAATGCCTGCGGACAGTATTAACCTCAGGGATGACTATTGTAGTCATCGCTGGAAAGCCATTGGATACTTAAAAAACAATAATCATATTGAGGATTTTGTATTAAATCGTGATGGTGCTTTTCATCGATGGGAGCAAACAATCACAATAATAGTGGATAGGACTAAATTCACTAAGTTTTATGAACGGTTAATGGATGTTTATAAAAAACGGGTAAGATTTCCTGATAAAGAGACGGAAAACAAAACGGCGACTACAATTCCTGAACTACCGACACAAAAAGTTGAAATTATCGGCGGACAAATAAAAGCCGAGATTGAAGGATTAGAAAAAGGGTTAAGTGCGATTGCTAAAACCAATGAAGAAGAAAAGAAAAACAAGTTTCCCTATAAACTACCAGCAGGGACAGAATGGAAAAACTTTATTATCCAGTTCCTCAACAAAGAGGAAGTGTATATACAAGTCAATCGGTTTAAACATAATGAAAACTATGCAAAAATGGGGTTCGCTGATAACCGCTTTTCTGTTCCCAAGCCAAATGAGGGGTGGACTTTTTTGTGGGTGCTGGCTAAATACAACGGCGAGTTAACAATTAAAGACCCAGATGCAAAAGATACTTATAAAAAACAGAAAGAGCTTGTATCAAAAGCCCTCAAATCATATTTTAGTATGGAATCCGACCCATTTTACCCCTATCAAGAAACAAAATCATATAAAACAAGATTTACACTTCTCCCGCCGCCTAAAGAATCTGAAGAAAAAGGCAAGAAATACCAAATACCGCAAACAGAGGTTGAGCAGGACAGCGTAGATGAAGAAATAAGACAATACTTCGAAGAACAAGCCCCGCAAGTCTACGATGATAAGCAGGGGTGGTGAAAAATAGCATCACATCTTCAAAATAACTATTAGTGAAAATCCCTCTTAAATGCGAGGGATTTTTAGTTTTTTCAAGAAAAGGGTGATTTTCGCCATTTATGAGTGAGAGTAATAAAAATGAATCTGATTATGACTACCAAAACCTTAAACGAAAAAAATTTTTACCGAACAGCAGACCTTGCATTAGCGGCGGTGATTTTTCTTTTTTATCCGCTTGAAGCAATTGATAAACAAAATCCTCGCAAAGCTCAATTCCTATTCAAACGAAATAGCGAATTGGATGAACTAATTGAAAGCTACTGGCGAGGAGAGCTAAAGGTCGAACCGCAGGCATACTTCAACGCTCTGCGGGTTATTAAAGCACGGTTATACGGCGAGGAATGAGTATGGCAATAAGCGAAGCAACAATCCAAGAGCTACGCCAGATTTTGAAAGAGGACTACGGAAAGGAAGTAACCCAAGCGGAAGCATCTGAAATTACCTCTACGCTTGTTGGATATTTCGATTTACTCGCCAAGATTTACCACCGAGAGAAAGTCAAAAATAACTATGACGATAAGAAATCGAAAACCAATTGAGGATTTGGACTGGGAGTTTTATGACTACGCTTTGAATTTGGAAAAAGAATGGCGGAAGTCGTTGCCGAGATTCACCGATAAGGAGCTTTTGCAGATATTCCCTGAAGTAAAAGCAATTATCCCAGAAAAGATTGCTGAATGGACAGAAGAACGAAATGAGATTTTGGACACGATAAAAAAGAAACTAACACTTATAAAACACCGAGTCTCTGATGAGTTCTCTCAATGGTTCTGGCGAGAATGGGTTAAGGTTTCTGACGGCGAAGAACTTTTGAAGATTGATAACTATATAGCACGGCTTAAAAGATTATTGACGGTAGCGAGAGGCTGGAAACCAAAAGGACGATTGACTGAAGAACAAATCCAGCAAGCGTTAGCTGTGCCAATTGAAAACTTAATCAATCAACCATTGCGAAAAAGCGGAAAAGCATTGGTCGGGCTATGTCCGCTCCACAATGAAAAGCACCCGTCATTCTACATCTACCCAGAAACGAATAGTTGCTGGTGTTATGGGTGCAATCAAGGCGGCGATGTAATCAACTTTATAAAACTATTGCACGGTTACTCCTTCAAAGAAGCGGTGCAGTATCTAATTGGAAAATAAATATGAGTATGAATCAAAACAAAGAACAAAAACTTGAACAGAAATTCCAAGAGATTGAAAAAACTATCCCAGAAAAACGAACGCCAATAGATTTTCAAACTCTGGAAAAAATTATAAACAAATGGCTTTTAATAAAAGATAAAGGCATTATCAAGGTCTTATTGGCAACGGTCATTGCCAATAAATTAAAAGCTGACCCTGTATGGCTCTTTATTGTAGCCGCATCTGGCGGCACAAAGACTGAGCTTATACGAGGACTGAATAAAATTGACGGCATCTATCCCATATCAGATTTAACGCCCCAAACTTTTTTAAGCGGAGAAAAAGGGCAAAAGAATGCCAGTTTGCTTTTACGCTTGCCAGCAGAAAACACTATTTTAACCTATAAAGATTTTACGACCGTTCTGACAATGCACCGAGATAAACGCCACGCCATACTTTCTCAATTGCGGGAAATCTACGATGGCTATTATCGCAAAGAGTTTGGCACGGGCGAGACCAAAACTTGGGAAGGCAAGATGGGATTTATCGCTGGGGTAACTTCTGTCATAGACAATCACCAATCAATCTTTCAGGTATTAGGAGAGCGATTTATTCAATATCGTCCAGAACAGCCAGATACTATCGCATTAGCGAAAAAAGCAATGGCAAATAGCGGCGGTGAGAAAGCGATGCGGGAAGAAATCCAAAACGCCTTTGCAGACTTTATTGCGGGAGTGGAGATACCCCAAGACCCACCTGCAATATCAGAAGAATTAAAAGACCGCATTGCTTACCTCGCATCTTTCTGCGTGAGAGCAAGAAGCGGAATTATAAGAGATGGCTTTTCTTCACGAGAGATTGAACTTATCCCAGATACCGAACTCCCAACCCGACTTGCTAAACAGCTTATAACGCTTACTGCCGCTTTCTCGCTTATTGGAAATGCCACACCAGAAGAAGATTACGAGTTAATTTATAAGATTGGGCTGGATACTCTGCCACAGAAGCGTAGACGAGCTTTAGAGACCCTTATTCAAGCATCTGACGAACTTGAGACCGCCGATGTGGCTATGGAGATTGGTTATCCCACAAATACCACCAGACGCATTTTAGAAGACTTACACGGCTTGGGATTGGTTAAAAGACTGCACGAGGGCAAAGGATATGCCGACAAATGGCTTATAAGCGATTACACAAATCAATTATTAGAAAAGGCTAAACCAAAAAGTTTAGAGGTCGAAAATCTACCAAAATCCACCAAAAATGAAGGTCTACCCGAAAAATCGGACGACTTCGTGGATAAGAATAAATCAGATAACCTTTTTGACAATTCGGGAGAAGACACCTTACCCGAAATGTCGGAAGAATAAAAATATGGCAGACAAAAAAGAAGAAAAAACAAAAAAACCTGAAACCAGCACCAAAGCTATGATAAAAAAAGATGATAAAAAAGACAAAATAGAGAAGATACTCCAAGTTTTTACCGAAAGTATGGGAGCTTCCCGTGATGGAGTAGAAGAATACATTGATTTAACTGAAAAGAAAAAATTAACTCAAAAAGAAGAAAAGAGGCGGGACGAACTCCAGCTTGAAATCGCAAAAGCAAACGGACTTCAAAATGGCATTTGGGCGGCTAATCTTAGCTATGGAAAGTATTTTAAGTTTTTAGCCACCACGCGAAGCAATTTAGTGAAAGAATACGACTGCAAAACGCCTTTGGAACTTATGTTGGTTGATAGAATCGTGGCTAATTACTGGCGTTCAATGAAATTAGATATGATACTTAATCGCCTTATAGAAACAGAAGAAGGCGGCTATTCTTTTAATGATTCAAAAATGAATGTCATAAGAGAATTGGGCAAGGGATTGGAATCTGCCAGTAGGCAATTAAATACAAGCATACTTTTCTTGAAAGAACTCAAACAGCCAAAATTGAATGTTAAAGTAAATACCGAAAACGCCTTTATAGGACAGAATCAGCAATTTAATGTAAATAAACAAAATGAGCAACAACAAGATGAAATCATTGAACCCAAATAATTTAGGACTTTTGGTTGAGGAGTGCCAGAAAATAAAAATCTCGGATTTTCTCGGAAAATGCAGGGATGAATTGAAAGAAGCCATTATAAAATCAGAGTTAGAAATACTGGGATTAAAAATAGAACTGACTACCTCAAAAACCTGCTACAACGGAATCCGTTTTTGGTTCAAGTGTCCTTTATGCGGTCGGCGTGTCGGAGTTTTATTCAAGCACCCATTAACCAATGCAGTTGGATGCAGACACTGCTTAAAACTTGACTACCGCAAAAGAAGATATAAGGGTATGATTGAAGGTGGCGAGTTGCTTCAAAATACGGGAAGTGATATGATATAGATGTAGCCCAAAGTCGCAACAAATCCACAAGGTTTTTTAATGGCTTCCGCCTTTGAAGGGGCGGTCTGCCAGAAGCCAATCCCTTGTGGAGAAGCGACTGGGCTACCAGACCGTCCCTTTAAGTTATGAGTATGAGAAACCTAATAAAAGCAATTTTATACTGCCGAGTAAGCTCAAAAGAGCAGGAAGAAACTGGCTACTCTTTAGACGCCCAAGAAAAACTACTTAAAGACTATGCCGCCAAAAATGGCTTTGAAATAGCGAAGATTTTTAGAATCTCGGAATCGGCAAGCGGTAAGCAAATCAGAAAAACCTTTAGTGAGATGCTGGGATACGCTGAAAAAAATAAAATCTCTATTATCCTCTGCGAGAAAATAGACAGACTTACCCGCAATATCAAGGATGCCGCTATTGTCAGCGATTGGATTAGCGGAAACGAAACTCGGCAAGTTCACTTTGTAAAAGAGAACTTTATTTTAAGCAAAAATACGAGAGCACACGAAAATTTGGTCTGGGATATGAAGGTGGCGATTGCCAGATTCTACACTAATAACCTTTCAGAAGAAGTCAGAAAAGGTCAGAAAGAAAAACTGACACAAGGCTGGCTTCCGACAAAGCCGCCGCTCGGATATAAAACCATCGGAGACAAAGGGCACAAAATCCATATTATTGATGAAGAAAAAGCCCCGTTGGTAAAAAAGATGTTTGAGCTATATTCTTCTGGCAACTATTCGCTCAATGAGTTAGTAAGAGTAATGTATAAAGAAGGATTAAGAAACCAAAGCGGCAGAAAAGTAGGAAAAAGTAGGATGCACGAGATGCTTTCAGACCCGTTCTACTACGGGAAAATCAGGTGGAAAGGAGAAGTGTATCAGGGCGAACACCAGCCACTTATTTCAAAAGATTTATTTGATGAGGTGCAAAAGCACCTTACCCGAAAAATCGGCAGTCCCCAATATAAGAAGCATTATCCAGTTTTTAAGGCAAAAATAAGATGCGAGGAGTGCGGGGCGATGATAACTTGGACTACTCAAAAAGGATATTGGTATGGACACCATTCTCCCTATGAGAAATATAAAAACTGCACCAAAAAACTTTACATAAGACAAGAAAAAGTTGAAGAACAACTATTCCCTCATTTTGATAAAGTAGCTCCCAAAAACGAGCGGGTTTTGCGAGTGCTTGAAAAAGCACTAAAGGAAAGCCACGCTGAGGAAATAAATTACTACCAAGCCCAAAGACAAGAGCTCAATACCCAATTTGAAAGAATACAGCATAGATTAGAAGCGATTTACGAAGATAAAATTGACGGCAAGATTACCGCCGACTTTTATGAGAAAAAGTTTAAGGAATACTCCGAAGAAAAAGAAAACATCATCAATAAGTTGGAAAAACTTAATAATACTAATGTTCAATACTACGAAGCTGGCTACGCCATACACGAGCTTGCTCTGAAAGCTAAAGACATCTATGAGAGTGAGAAAGCCACTAATGAGGAGCGAAGATTGCTCTTGAGCTATGTATTTTCGAACCTTAGCCTAAATGCCGATAAAATAAAGCCAAATTATACTTTGGCGTTCGAGTTTTTGGCAGAATGGATGCCAAAGGTCAATAAGATTTTCGAACTCACCGAAAACTGCGAAAATAAACGGAAAAACAGGGCTTTTGACCCTGTTTGTCCTGTAGTGCTCCGGGACTTGGATTCGAACCAAGATTACCTGATCCAGAGTCAGGCGTCCTACCATTAGACGATCCCGGAATATGAATCAAATTGAAAGAGCTATTT
>Ga0207433_10007462_pt1 | contig 18283 bp, 14 predicted proteins | sample YelNatPaOPGAMG01_FD_187559 | JGI IMG/M metagenome (GOLD analysis project Ga0207433, IMG submission 187559) | Hot spring thermophilic microbial communities from Obsidian Pool, Yellowstone National Park, USA - OP-RAMG-01 (SPAdes) (version 3) | ecosystem: Environmental > Aquatic > Thermal springs... | reverse complement strand
GTAAAGTTATGTTTAATTTCACTAAAGAAATGGCAAAAATATTACGACGGCTAAGAGAAAATGCCAATCTCACACAGAAGGAAGTGGCAACAAGAATGGGTGTTAAAACCAAATATGGTCAGGGTCTCATTGCCCAACTAGAAATGGGGAAAGTGAAGAACCCAAGCCTGCGAACAATCCTTGACTATCTTTGTGCCTGTGGTGCGTCTTGGGTTGGTCCGCCTGAGGCGGATTTAAAACCTTAAGGAAATACTATGGCAAGAATCAAGAATTATCTTGCCGAGGACAAGGTTTGTCTACCCTTGGTGGACACACGCTTCGCGTTGCGGCGCTACTGGAGATTATTGAGCGTTGGAAAAGGGAAGGTCTGAAAGAAGAAATACTAATAAAGTTAAAAGACAAAATCATTTCGGATTTTGGGAAAAACTTTTTTATCTGTCTTAGGTGGATTTAAGGATTTTTTGCAGGTCTCTGAAGGGAGCACGGTAAACAAAGATATAAAATTTTTAGCCGTTTGTAACAATGAAAATAAAATAATGGCCTTGACAAAGCGAAAACTATTTATATGATTAAGTGCCTTGATAGTTAAGAATAGTGATGATAAGCGTTACGGATTTGTGATTGGTCGGGTTCGCGCCCGCGAAGCTACTCTTTTTGACCATAATCGGTATGAGCAATTAGTCGCTTGTGAGAATGAAGAGGACTTTTTACGAATTTTAACCAATTCGCCCTACGGCGAATTTCAAAAACTAACCGGTGAAGAAATCTTAAACGATGCCACGATGGAAAACTTTTGGTTTTTGAAAAAATATTGTCTTGACCCACCAGTGCTTTCCTTATTTCAATATCGTTGCGACCTATCCAATCTCAAACTTTTCATCAAAGCCGCGCTTGTCGAATCGACCCTTCGCCAAGAAGACCCGACTCGGGCGGCAACCTCACCCGAATTGTTTCTTTTGCCCTTTGGCACAATACCAATCCCAATGTTAAAGGAGATAAGCCAGGCTTTCTTAGAAAAAGAAATTAGCCAATTAACCCGAATTAAGATTCCTGATTTTTTCCAAGAAGGTATTGTCCAAGCCAAAATCGTTTACGATGCTACCAATGACCCAAAATTACTGGACTGTGCAATAGATAAAGCAGTCTTAATCAATCTAAGAAACCTTGCCCAAATCAGTCAATTTCTTTATACTTATTTTCAAACGATGATTGATTTGGAAAATATCCGGACTTTCTTTCGAATTCGCTACTTTTCAAAAAATGAGTCACTTTTTATGCAAGGCTGCATTCCGGGCGGGACAATTAAACTTGCCTTTTTCTTAGAAATTTTTCCTGACCCTATGGAGATGATGATTGAACGCTTCGCACTAACTCCCTATAGCCGCTTAATCGCGGATGGGGTAAATTATCTATTAAATAACAAATCGTTTGCCCGATTGGAACGACTGGTGTCAGAACATTTATTGGCATATCTTCGCCAGACTGCTTTTTTCACCTTTGGCTTTGAACCGTTAGTGAGTTATTTCCTTTTTAAGGAGAATGAGATTAAAAATTTACGAAAAATATTGCAGGGTTTACGCCAAAAGGTTGATAAAGCATTGATTCGTGAGAACATCGCTTATGCCTAATCAATTGCCTGAGGCAAACCGCAGGTTGCTTAAAGCAACAAATGTTTGTGTAATTGGTGCAAGAGATAGCATTTTGCCATTCAAAGCCTTGGGCGTGGAGATAATACCAATGGTTGCCGGACCAAAGGTAACTGAACAAGTTGAGCCTCTTTTAGCCAATAAGACAGTTATTTTCTTTACTCCAGAATTATTCCCGTATTTACAACCCCTTATGGAAAAGGCACGAAAACAACCAACCCCCTGTTTTGTTGCCTTGCCGACAACCAAAGAAGAAATAAGTATCCAGCGATTGAAGAAACTGGTTGCCCGAGCCGTGGGTGCCGAATTGATTTGAATATGACGCAAGTCGGAACAATCGTTAAAGTTTCAGGACCATTAGTCGTGGCAAAGGGTATGACCGGTACTAAGATGTACGATGTGGTAAGAGTCAGCGAAAAAAGGTTAATCGGCGAGGTGATAAGGCTTGAAGGGGATTTGGCATCAATCCAGGTTTACGAGGAAACCGCAGGGATTGGGCCGGGTGAACCGGTCTTTCCTACTTATGAGCCATTATCGGTTGAATTGGGTCCTGGTTTAATTCAATCAATTTACGATGGGATTCAACGACCCTTAGATATTATCCGAGAAAAGACTGGTGATTTTATTGCGCGGGGGGTTGACATCCCGGCTTTAAACCGAGACCGCCGCTGGCATTTTACACCCCAGAAGAAGGTTGGCGACCAAGTTGGGCCGGGCAGTGTAATTGGCACGGTTCAGGAAACGGAATTGGTTGTTCATAAGATTATGGTTCCACCCGGAATTGCCGGTGAGATTTTAGACATCCAAGAAGGTGATTTTACGGTTAGCGAGCCAATTGCCCGAATTAAAACCGAAGAGGGCGAAAAAGAGTTATTAATGATGCAACGCTGGCCGGTCCGTCGACCAAGACCTTATGCGGCAAAACTACCGCTATCCCAACCGTTGTCCACCGGACAAAGGGTGATTGACACCTTCTTCCCAATTGCAAAAGGTGGGACTGCCTGCGTGCCTGGTCCATTTGGTTCGGGCAAGACCGTAATCCAGCATCAGTTTGCCAAGTGGTCAGATGCGGATATTGTTATCTTTATTGGTTGCGGTGAGCGGGGCAACGAAATGACTGATGTCTTATTAGAATTCCCAAAATTGACCGACCCTAAGAGCGGACAACCGTTAATGAAACGAACCGTTCTGATTGCCAATACCTCAAATATGCCGGTAGCGGCACGCGAAGCCTCGGTTTATACAGGAATAACCATTGCCGAATACTTCCGGGATATGGGTTATTCAGTAGCGCTCCAAGCCGATTCTACTTCAAGATGGGCAGAAGCGATGCGGGAAATCTCGGGCCGATTAGAAGAGATGCCCGGTGAAGAAGGTTATCCGGCTTATCTTGCGGCGCGGATTGCCGAGTTTTACGAACGGGCAGGAGCGGTTCGCACCTTAGGCGATTCCAATCAAATCGGTTACCTATCAGTAATTGGTTCAATCTCGCCACCAGGGGGTGACTTATCCGACCCAGTAGTTCAGGCAACCTTACGGGTAGTAAAAGTATTCTGGTCGTTAGAAGACAAACTCGCCTTTGCCCGCCATTTCCCAGCTATCTCCTGGCTCAACTCCTATTCCCTTTATACCGAAACAGTGAAAGATTATCTTGAAGAAAAGTTAGAAAAAGGTTTTGTGGAAAAGACCAAAACCGCAATGTTATTATTAGAAAAAGAAGCGGAATTAGAAGAGATTATTCGTTTAGTCGGTAAGGATAGTCTATCCCCCAATGACCGGTTAATCTTAGAGGTAGCCCGTTCGATCCGCGAAGATTTCCTCCATCAGAATGCCTTCCATGAGATTGATACCTACACCTCACTCCAGAAACAATCCCGGATGCTTGACCTAATACTCTATTTTTACGAAAAGGCAAAAAAGGCTTTGGAATCAGGTGTGCCGCTAACCACAATTGAAAAATTAGCCGTGCGGGAAAGAATTGCCCGAATGAAGTATCTAAAAGAAGACGAAATTGACCGAATTGCGCAAATTAAAGAAGAGATTGATTCACTGCTTAAGGCAGAACGGAATTCGCTCGAAGCAAATGATTAAAGATTACCAGACGGTTACGGAAATTGCTGGACCACTTATGCTTGTCTCGGGTGTGAGTGGTGTAAAATTTCAAGAGTTGGTTGAAATCTCTTTGCCTTCGGGCGAATTAAGGCAAGGCCAGGTTTTAGAAGTAGATGAGGACCGGGCACTGGTACAGGTATTTCAGGGGACAGCGGGCATTGATATACCAAAAAGTAAAATTCGGTTTTTGGGCAAAGGCATAACCATACCATTATCCCAAGAAATCTTGGGCAGGGTTTTAGATGGGTTGGGCAAACCACGCGATGGTGGTCCACCAATAATCCCGGATACAGTTCGCGATATCAATGGTGCGCCAATTAACCCTTTTGCCCGGGAGTATCCCAATGAATTTATCCAAACCGGAATTTCCGCAATTGATGGTTTAAATACCTTGGTTCGGGGTCAGAAGTTACCAATATTTTCTGGTTCTGGTCTACCCCATAATCGCTTAGCCGCTCAGATTGTGCGCCAGGCAAAGGTATTAGGCAAAGAGGAGACTTTTGCGGTAGTCTTTGGGGCGATGGGAATTACCTTTGAGGAAGCCGAATTCTTCCAAAAGGATTTTACTTCTTCCGGTGCCTTGGCAAGAACTGTGCTCTTTCTCAATCTCGCCGATGAACCAGCCATTGAGCGCATTGCTACTCCCCGTGCCGCCTTAACCTGTGCCGAATACCTTGCCTTTGACTGTGATATGCATGTCTTAGTTGTTTTAACCGATATGACCAATTATTGCGAAGCCCTGCGTGAGATTTCCGCAGCAAGAAAAGAGATTCCGGGTCGGAGAGGTTATCCTGGTTATCTCTATACTGATTTGGCATCAATTTATGAGCGGTGTGGTAGAATTAAAGGTAAGAAGGGTTCAATTACCTTGATGCCGATTCTGACAATGCCGGAAGACGACAAGACCCATCCGATTCCGGACTTGACCGGATATATTACGGAAGGGCAAATTATCTTGTCGCGTAGCCTGCAACGAAAAAAAGTTTCACCACCGATTGATGTTTTGCCATCACTCTCCCGACTTAAGGATAAAGGGATTGGTAAAGGCAAGACCCGGGAAGACCATGCGGATCTGTTCAATCAGTTATTCGCTGGTTATGCCCGGGGTAAAGAAGCCGAAGAGTTACAAGTAATCTTAGGTGAAGCGGCACTAACCGAAATGGACCGCCTTTATCTAAAATTTGCCAACGAATTTGAACAAAGGTATGTATCACAAGGTGAATACGAAGACCGTTCCATTGAGCAAACCTTAGACCTGGGCTGGGAATTATTAAGAATGTTCCCAAGGTCTGAACTCAAGCGGGTGCGTGAAGAATACTTAGAAAAGTATTGGGCAAAGGCGATTTCAACCACTGACCGTGAACCGTGAATTGATTTAGAGAATGGCAGGAATTGAATCCGAGTTTTTTGTTTATTTTGGTAAAAGATAGATTAAAGTTAGGTTACGACCCGGCCCATCGGCACGACGCACCGAATAGAATAAATCAGGATTACATTTTGAACAATAATCTAAAGAAGCGATTTCAGTAAGTCCTAATTGCTTTAATTGATAGCGATTAAACCCTTTTAGGTCAAAATAGATTTTCCGATTTCGCATAATAAAGAATTTTTCCGAGCCGGGCAAGAGATTAAAGAACTGAGCGAGAACCTCAAAACCAACCTCATAACAGGATTGTTCAATACAAGGACCAAGCACAAAATTCAAGTCGGTTGGGTTAATCCCGAATTTTTGTTCAATCCCGCTCACCAAATTTTTCCCAATCTGGGCTAATGTGCTCCGCCATCCCGAATGTCCGATTCCGATTATTGTAGATTTCTTATCAAAGATATAAATTGGTAAACAGTCAGCAACCTTAACCCCAATCGCCAATCCTTTTTCATCGGTAAAAATTCCATCGCCTTCTAACACTTGGTTAAAATTATTACGATTAATATAAAACACCCGATTGGAATGAATCTGTTTCAGAGTAAAAATCTTTGTAATCCCTAATGCCTTTTTAATATTCTTTAAGTCATCACTTAAGAGATTACCAAATCGGGTTATGAATATTAAAACTATCTGCGGCAAAGGGCTAAGTTTAAAAAACTTTATCCCTGCTTTTTCTTCTAAGACCCACTGCTCCATTTCTAAGATTGATTTTATATAATGTAAAACAAAAATCAAGCCATTTTTCTAAGTCTTACTTAATCAATCGCTTATCGACGCAAACCAATAATAATGCACAATTGGGCAAAAGGAAAGTAAAAGGTTAATTTTTGTATTTATTTGGTCAATTGAGGGTGCTTCAAATTCACCTTTGACCGCCGAAGGCGGTCACACGCTTTGCGTTGCGGCGGATTAAATTTTTATTCTTTGTTTCTTTAAACCATCCAGAACTAGGAAGGTATAAAATTCCTTATGCTCTCTGCCAAATGAACCATCCCGATTCTGGAGTTGAATAAGCCGAGGCAGGGCTTTTGCCACTTGCTGACGGGCAATTTTTAATTTACTCTGGGCAACAATATTGAAGGTATGATAAAAATATTTAATGCCCCGCCAACTGCCACTGCGGGTTTGTAATTTAGCCAAAGTCGTAAGTGCCTTCTTGGTCTCTTTGGATTGTCTTTTCAAGGGATGCGAGACATACGCCCGTAAGATATTATTGGAACAGGGCATACTACACCATTTGCCCTGGCGGCGCTTTAAAACATTATCCAATGTCTTGAAGGCTTGTAATACCCGTTCGTCTTTCTGTTTGGTAAAAATTCCAGCAAAAAAGAGTGCGGCAGCGGTTTTGATAAAACCCGCACAACCAGGATGGAATAATAGATCTTTGCGGCGATAAATCTGATTTACATCTTTTCGATTGATGCGAAAGAATAATCCATCGTACTTGGCTCCGTCTTTGGCGGTGTGGCGCATCGGTTCATAATCTTTTTCCAATAGCCAATCCACCGCTTTTTTAACACGACCATTGAATTTGGGGGCGAGTAACGCAATTAAATGAAGATTCTGAATGGTCTCGACTAACGAATCGTTCCAACTGCCATTTGGACTCTGTGCCGCAATCAATTTATTGACCAATTGGTCGGCTTGAATTCGGGAACTCTCGGACTCTTCGCCCAACCATTTACGACGGGCATACAGGGCATAAGGCGATGTCCCAAAACGGAAAATTTGATAAGGGTCGTAGCGCAAAAGTGATTTCTGGGTAGCATCTCGGGAAAAGTAAGGCAACTCGCCTGGTGCTTGGGTAATTGATTTTGAACCTTGCATTAAAGATACCTTTTTAATTTAAATTACAACATTTAACACAGATTGCACAGATTAATTATCTGGGTTAATCTTGTTTCTATCTGTGCTTATCTGCGTATAATAATGATAACAAAAAAATTAAAAAAAGCAAGAGTTTTTTGGGAGTGAAATTAACCCAGATTTATTAACGCCGATGGGCACAGATTAATTATCGGTGCTTATCGGCTTGTGGTAAATTGAACCAATTCAAAGGTATCAGGGATGGCGTAGCGCACGATACCAATTTCCGGGGCTAACCAATAGTGACTGGTTTCCACTAAAAGCGAGTCGTTTAATCGTAAAGAGTCAATCAAAGTAATATTGTAAACTTCAGTGAAGTTACCAGCCGGGGTAGTGATGTCTCCCCAGCCGTTAATTCTCCCGGCGATGGCATGCTTAATATATATTGTATCGCCTAAGACATCCACCCGATTTTGGTAATCTTCATACCAAGAACTTCCTTTAATTAAGGGCAGCGGGAAGTAACGGCGGAATTGTCGTTCCAAGATATAATCGTAGCCAGCCCGGTTTAACTTCTTATCCACAAACTTTTTAATCTCGGTTTTGTCTTTTATCCAAAATTCCTCAAGGTAATTGTGATAGACCAAAATGCAGTAATGCCCGAGGACAAAAGTATCGCCGATTACTTCAACGACACTGGTGTCGTTATTGTTGATATATTTCCAGACCATTCCCGGCTTTAAAGGGAAATAGTCGCTGGTCGCACGATAAAGGACTTTATCCGATTTACAACCTATCGTTAAAAGAGATAAGTTTAACAAGATTAAAAATTTTCTGACTTTAAAACTCATAGCCGAGATTAAATTTTAAGCCAATGATGTAAGCGGAAGTCTTTTTTCTGCCAAGGTAATATAACCCCGAAACGAAAAATTTAGCGCCGAAGTTCGCTCGGCTAATATCTTCGTGAAAGCCAATACCAAAATCACCGGCTTGAACGATGCCAGTTTCGGTAAGGGTTTGCTGTTTCCGTTTAAGCCAGACATTACTAATCCCAAGATAAATTGGTAAAGACCAGCGGTTGTGGCGATAGATTGAATACCCGTATTCTAAACTTAAACGCTGGAGTTGTAATTGATAGGTCGGAAGGTTTGGACTTGGGAGATTTGAGATTTCATAATCAAGGCTTATCCGGTTGGCGCCCAATTCCTTAGTCAAATATATCGAACCGGTTGCCCCGGTCGAGAAAAATCGCTCCATATTCCCGATTGGGGTGTTGGTGCCGATTCCCAATCCAACCTCAATAACTTTAAAAGTAAAAATCGAAGCCAAGATTAACGAAATCATTTATTGGTTGATTTTATTTGATTCCGCGACTTTGTCAATACCGCAGATGAACACAGATAAGGCCGCAGCTGGGCACAGATGTGTTTTATCTGGGCTAATCTGTGTATTACCTTCGCCACCAGCGCCCAAGTTTTACAACACCATATAACGATAAAGCGTATTTCTTGCTTGGTTTTTTAAGTCACCCCTGACTATTATTACAAACTGACCATATTGCACATTGAAGAACCAATCTTCTACCTTTCATCAATTGCTACCTTTAATTTTACTGTATAGGGTATGCCATTGGCTATTTCTCTTATCCGTTCAAAAGCCAAAAAGGCAATTTTGGGAAAAGCGAGAAGTTCTTCTTCTACCGGTTTATTTAATCCAATAACCGGTGCGCTGCCCAAAATCATTACGACAATCGCCTGGGCAATTGATATTATATTCCGCTTATTTATTTTAGTGCCGCTCTTATGAAACAACCGATTAAATTCGTCCGGCAAATAATAACAATCATTATCTTTAACCGCTATTAAATAAACAAATGGTTCTTTTACTAAGTTTCCGGCATATACTCCTTTAAAAAAACGTATTAGGAAAAATTGTATTTAGCCATAAAATGGACTTTATTTCACTAAGCCTAAGCAGTCCTAAGACAAACTCCCTTTCTTTATCCTTACCCATCTCCCTTAAGGCGTTGCTTAATTGCGGCGGGATGATGAATTCAGGTGGCACATCGGCAAATATAGTTCCAATTGAATCGGATGAGAGTATCTGCGTAGGGCAACCCTTTCCGCCTGAGGCGGATTGTATCTCCTTTTCTTTTAGCAAGGCTAATCCGCCTTCGGCAGATTCAAAAAAGATACCAAGCCGCCCCTTGCAAGCAGGAGGTGTGATTTAGGGAAGGTATGAATGGATGAATGGACTTGCGAAGGGACGGCTTTGGTCTTTTCTGCATACTATAATTTATAGTTAAATTTAAGGCAATGTCAAGTAAAATTTTTATACAATCTTTTGACTACTTGACCCTTAACGCGAAGATAAATCGGATTTAGTTAGTCGGCTGAATAGGATTAGTAAAATACTGGTCAGTTTAAATAACGAAGCAACCAGGGCGGTTAAAGTAATTCCCAAAATCGGAATAAGGATGACCGAGACGAAAAGCGCACCCAAAAATCCACCAGCCAAGTCCGAAGCATATAACAAACCAACCGGTTTTCTGCTTGAAGCAGACCGCAGGTTGCTTAAAGCAACATAAATCGTATTGGCTAAGGGGAATTCCATTCCTAATAACCCACCAACTAATACCGACAAGATGGGAAATAATATTTTATTGTTGGCACCCAGCCCAATCAAAATAAAAGGGATACCCAAGCCAATTAAGAACAAGCAAGATTCAATCAACAGAAATATTGTGATAATAGATGTAGCTTGCCTTTTAGAATTTTCTCCAATCCGACTTAGGCGGATGGCGATACCACCACCGATTGCGGTCCCGGCAATGAATGCGGTTATTAGGATACTTATTTGATGATAAACATAACCAAAGACCGATTGAAAGGCTAATGTGATAACTAAATTCAGCACCATCCCGGCAAAACCGGTACTAAAAAGGGCAAAGGTGATTGCTTTAAGCAACCTGCGGTCTGCTTCAAGCAGACGCTTTGAAAGTAAAATCGCCAAGATGAAGACTAAACCAAAGATTGAGATAAAGTGAAAGATAGTAATTGATTGAAAGATTTTGAGGAAGTTACGAAAGACATCGGCGGTGAGTGCGCTCCAGTAGAGAAAATTGTCAAAAACCGCGTGCGGGGCGAAATCCGAATTGATTTTCCCCCTTTTTTCGCCAACAGCCGACCAAAACCATTGGTATTTATATTCGGACAAACGGTCGGTTAGATATTCGGGGGTAATAAGGTGAGTCTCAATCTTTCGTTCGCTTAACCGGCTAATCAGCCGAGAAGAATTAATGTCAATTAATGAGTCGCCGGCCAAAAATAGGTTAAAGTCACCAGGGATAACGAAAACCGAAGAAAAGACCGATTTCAAGGTCAACCAATTAGCGACGATGATGCGTTTTAATTCCGCACTGAGATAAGACGATGAACCATAACTAATACTCGCAACCATCCCTTTTGGGTTTAACCGCGCTTTGGCTAAGGCGAAGAACTCCTTGGTAAAAAAACGATTAAGTTGTAAGGTTGCGGGCGCTAAGAGATTGACTAAGATTAAATCAAAATTTTCTTGGTGCGTCTTTAAAAACAATCGCGCATCTTGTTGAATCAACCTTACCCTTTGGTCAGTCAATTCATTACTTGTTATCGGTGTCGGAAATTGTTGGATTGCCTGAATAAGTAAAGGGTCCAATTCAACATAATATACCGTTTGAATCGGGTGTTTAAGGATTTCATTAAGAATACCACCCGAAGCCCCGCCAATGATTAAAACCTGCTGCGGATTCGGATGCGACAAAAGGCTAAGGTGAACAAAATCTTCGGCAAAGCCAATATCATAAATTGGTATGTTAATTACTGGGATGCCGTCCTCAAAAAAAGTATATTGTTCCTGCCGCTTGACCACTGTGATGTTGCCGTATTTTGAATTACCCGAATAGACAACATTATAACCACGCCACTTTTGGGCAAGCGATAAACCTTGGAGTTTTTGGGGTAATTGACTCCCAAAAAGAAAGAACCCGAGTAAAACAATTGCGCCGCCATAACTCAAAAAAAGCGGCACTTTCCGTTTATCAAAAGGAAAGAATATTAAAACCGCTATCCAAGCGAGATTGGTTATACCGATAATAAAGGCGATGGCAAATGGAGAGAAATAAGGCAGAAGCAAATAAGGCAGAAGAACCCCACCCGCGATGGTCCCGCAAGTCTCTAAGACATAAACCCGACCGACTGATTTTTGATATTGACTTTGTTCGGCAAATAGGTGCGCGCCAAAGGTAAAAAGTGCACCATGACAACAAGCGAGGGGAAGAAGGATAAGGAATGAAGTTAGAAACATTGTTGGTGTATTTAAGATTTCTCCCGGTGCTGCTCCAATGATATTTTTTAAGATACGGGCAAAATAAATCATCATTGGTAGGGCAACCGAAAAAATGAAGACAAAACTACTAAATAGCCCAATCTTATTCTTTACCCGCTCTATTGTCTTACCGAGTAAAAAACTCCCAATCGCTTCTAAGATTAACCAATTAGCCAAGACCAAGCCAATGGAAAGTTCATTGCCATAAAAGGTGACGAGTAATTCGCGAATCAGGACAATCTGGGCGATGATGCCAGAAGCGCCGGTAACGAAAATCATTATGCTTAAGACAAAAGGCATAAAAGTATCCTATTTAATTGGTTGATTAAGTCAAGGTTATAATCCCTCTTGATTTAATGGCAGTTTTAATTATTATGCAATAATTATGGCTGAAATAAAAGAATTTGTTCGCGGTGGGCTTTTGATTGTGGAATCGCCAACCAAGGCGAAGACGATAAGACAGTTAATCAAAAATCGGTTAACTGTCTTGTCCTCAAGTGGCCATATCAAGGACCTACCCAAATCCCGCTTAGGGGTGAATATTGAACTGGATTTTGAACCCAACTATATCCGGATTCGGAATAAGGCGAAAATTATTAAAGAGTTAAAAGAGGCAGCAAAAAAGGCAAAAATCATTTATTTAGGTTCGGACCCAGACCGGGAAGGCGAGGCAATCGCCTATCATATCTTTGAAGAGATTGGAAATGGTAAAAATATCAAACGCGTCTTGTTTTATGAGATTACTAAACAAGGAGTTGAACAAGCCTTAGATAATCCAACTGAGATTGATTTCAAAAAGGTCGATTCCCACAAGGCAAGAAGGGTCTTGGACCGATTAGTTGGCTATTTGGTCTCACCGATGCTTTGGCAGGTTTTAAAAAGAGGACTTTCGGCTGGTCGGGTCCAGACCGTCGCCTTAAGGTTAATCTGTGAGCGGGAAAGAGAGATTAGGGATTTCGTCCCGGAAGAATATTGGACAATTAAGGCAAAATTCCTTACCGAAACAAATCAAGAATTTTGGGCGGAACTGGTTAAGATTGGCGATAAGAAATGTAACATCCCCAATGAAGAAACTGCCAAGAAAATTGAAAAGGATTTGTCCTGTCCAACAATGAAATACCATATTAGCCAAGTGACCAATACCGAACAGCACCGCTCCCCTTTGCCACCATTTATAACCTCTACTTTACAGCAAGAGGCATCGCGCCGACTTGGCTTCAGTGCCCAAAAGACAATGGTTATCGCCCAACAATTATTTGAAGGTATTGAGTTGGCGGACGAGACCACCGGTCTTATTACTTACCCCCGAACCGATTCGGTTCGGATTGCCGAAGAATTTATTGATAAAACCAGAGATTTTATCAAAGGTGAATTTGGCGAAAGTTATTTGCCCAAGACTGCCCGAATTTTTAAGGATCGGAAACGAACCCAAGGCGCCCACGAGGCGATCCGACCAACTTCCATTACCCGAACACCAGAAAAGATTAAAAAATATCTGAAGCCTGACCAATTCCGATTATACGATTTAATCTACCGTCGGTTCTTAGCTGCCCAGATGGCGGATGCGGTGTATAGCGTAACCTCGGTAGAAATCTCCGGTAGCGATTATAAGTTCTCGGCTTCAGCAATTAAACAGAAATTTGATGGCTTTGAAAAGGTCTATGGCGAGCGCGTAATGGAAAAAGTCTTACCAATACTTAAGAAAGGCGAAGAAGTTTTCTTGAAAGAAGTAAACCCAGAACAGCATTTCACGCAACCACCACCACGCTACACGGAGGGGACATTGGTGAAAAAGTTGGAAAGTAATGGAATTGGCCGACCCTCAACCTATGCTACGATTGTCTCAACCCTTTTTGAACGGGGCTATGTGCGACGCATTGAAGGTAGGCTACACCCCACTGAATTAGGCTTTTTGGTTACCGATATTCTGATACCAAGGTTTTCTGATGTCTTTGAAGTCAATTTTACTAAGGAGATGGAAGAAGAACTTGACTTGATTGAAGCCGGTGAAAAAGATTGGCGGGCAGTGGTTAGAAAATTTTATGAACCATTCCGTGATGATTTAGAAAAGGCAGAAAAGGAGTTGCCGCAAATAAAGAATAATATGCAAGAGGTACTCACCGAGGTTTGCCCAAAATGTGGTAAGCCACTCCTCGCACGCTGGGGTAGGTATGGTAAGTTTATTGCCTGTTCGGATTACCCAAATTGTAAGTTCATAAAAAAAGAAGCCCCGAAATTATTAGCCGAGAAATGCCCAGAATGTAATAAACCATTGGTGGAAAGAACCAGCAAGTATGGTAAGTTTATTGCCTGCTCGGATTATCCAAATTGCCGATATATCAAAAAAGAGCAACCAAAAGAATTAGAACAGGTTTGTCCAGTGTGTGGCAAACCTTTGCTTGAGCGGTTTGGCCGCTACGGAAAATTTATTGCCTGTTCGGATTATCCAAATTGTAAATATACCGTTAAAAGGAGAAGTAGCAAAAGTCAGGACAAGGGAGATAAGGCATAAGGTTGTTTCACTTTAGGCGAATATGGTAAGTGGTTAGCAGAAGGTGTGATTTATGACTTGTGATTGACAAGGGATAAAATCACTTTAAACTAAGACTGATGAAAGTCAAAAAACTACGAACTCATTATATAATAAGGTTAGATAGCGGAGAAGAAATTGTAAAGACCCTCACCGAATTTGCCCAAGCCAAAAAGATTAAGAGCGCATTCCTTCTCGGATTGGGAGCAGCCAAAGAACTAACCCTTGGTTTTTACGACTTAGAAAAAAAGGCATACATCCGCCGATTTTTCCCAACCGAATTGGAAATTACCAATCTGGTCGGTAATATAGCCTGGTTAGAAGAAGCAAAGCAAAGCGTTCATCAAGCGAAGCGCGATGAACCAATTTTGCATATTCATATTGTGCTCAGTTCTTCCAATTTCAATACGATTGGCGGTCATCTCTTTTCGGGCACGGTTACCGCAACTTGCGAAATATTAATAATGGTCTTAGATGCAAAATTAAAGCGGTCACGCGATTCTGCCACTGGTTTAAATCTCTTAACTATCTGACCATTAGTCCATAAAGTAGGTTAAGTCAACCTTATTAGATGGATTAGATCCACCAAAATTTCGGAACTTAAATTTTACCGAATCGGTCAAACTCCTTATTCTTATCTGCCTTAGGCGGTAATTAAAAACGGGCAGAATTGAGGAGTTACCATCAATTTTAATAAACACCATTTTAACCCGCCTCTGGCGGACTCAGGCGGATTTCGGGGAAAATCCGTCTTTCGCAAAACCTACGCCGCTTGTTGCCCGGATTGTGAATGCTCCTTGTTTTTAAGAAGAAATCTCGGGGATTGGCTCAACGCACCGTTTCACGCCCATAGTTTATTACCCCAGAGATATCACAGCTTAAGTTTAGTTTTTGCTAATTTGGACAGCAGTGATTTATGATATTAGGGGTAAAAAGATAGATTTCAATAAATTATCTTCTGGTGTATTCTTCTTAATTCCCCAAAATACTGGTAAACCATATAAAGTCATAATCCCTAAATAATGTAGGGCCAACGCGAAGCGTGTGCCGAGCAAAGCGAGGCAAACCCTTTATGGGTTGCGTTTATTTTGCCGAGGACAAGCCTCGGCGCTACTTCTTCAAGGTTGCGTTGATTTATTTGCAAGGCTGATCCGCCTCAGGCGGACTTGCCCTACTTTACGCCAAATTTTTTGAAGTTAGTAACTGGAATTTAGAAATTGGAAATTGAAAATTTTTTTACAGGTCTTAGCCCCCGAACCTGCTCCCCAGGTAGCCTTATTTATTTAACGATATTCAAACTGGCGAAAATGACTTATAACTAATCTTTTGAAGAAATTTTGGCTTGATTTTCGCATTACTTTTAAGTAACCTTTTATCCGACTTAGGCGGATTATTTTTACTAAAAGAGATGGCAAAAAGTTAAAAGAGATAAGAGAATGGTTGAGATTGACATAAAAAGTAGCCGAAGCATTGGGATTAAAGTCTAAATATAGTTGGAGTTTTATTGCTTGCCTAGAAAAAGGGCTTATCCTTAATCCAAATTTATGGGCAATCCTTGATTATCTTTTAACCCGTTTGGGTCACACACTTCGCGTTGCGTGCCTGTGGTACTTTTTAAGGTAGATTACTCTTTTATCTCAGGTGTGGCATTGGGGTCAAAGGGGTTAATTCGAATCGCTAAAGAAAAGAGATAGGGATAATTGAGTTTTAAATATCGCATATAATCAATCCATTCGGAAAGTAAGAGGAGGTGCGCTCGTCTTATATCATTAGAAAGATGGTCATAATCGGGTTGGGTTAGGTTATTGACATCCTGCCGATTATCTAATTCTTCGGTTAAATGAAAAACTGCCCGTAATAATTCAGTAAAGGTCTCGTGCTCAAGCAGATTGGGATTCTCTAATAGCCGGAGCAGAAAATTCCGCTTGCTGATTAGGAGTTGTTTTAGTTCGGCTAAATCACCTTTTTGGCTCTCAATCTTACAATCATAGTGTTTCAGTTGTTTGGTAACATCAAGAAATTCCTTTTCTGACCAGTCTTTCTTAACAATTAATGCCTGGCGAATCGCTTCGGAATGCTGGTCAAAGGTAGCAAAGGACTTTAAGAGTTTCATACCAACCTCACTGAAAAAAGCACCGATGACCATATTCAATTTCCTAAGCACTGAACTTCTTTCGCGTTTGGACAATAACTCATCAATGACTAATGTAACCAATAAAACCTGAATCGGTAAAAAGGCGATATCGCCCAGCAAATAGATGAAGATATGACGAGGGTCGTGAAAGATTGCATAGTGGATTAAATAAATCATTGTGGATAAGATAATCAAAAACAGACCCAAAAGAATTTGCCATCTAATCCGTCTCAATAAAACCCCCAGTTCAATTTAAATATCAAGGTGAATTGTCTTCAATCAATCACCGGGTTAAAATCAATTTTGAATTAATTGTAGTATCATTGAGCCTTATACGAACAAAGTAAATTCCATTGGCAAGTCTTTTAGGCAATGTCAATTCGTGTTCACCATTCGCAAGATTACCTATAAAGAGATTTTTCACTAAACTACCAGTTTTATCGTAAAGGTCAATTCTAATGTGGGAGGCTTCGTTTAAAATGAATTTCAAATTCAAACCAGTCCGAACCGGATTGGGGAATATTTTGAAATTGGGTGAAATCTTTTTGGTTTTCTTTTCTAAAATTCCAACCGAAGCCGGTTGGTAAAGACCAGTCCGCGCCATATCAAAATGGTAGGTTTGCCATTCCCAGCTCATTCGGTCAAATGGCACTCCGGCCTCCCAAATTGAAACTTGCATTTCTGATTCGTAGGCAGAGACCGCAATAATATCCATTGAATCGTCGCCATCCACATCGGCGACCGTTGCTCCATTTAAGTAAGTGAAACCATATGTTCTTAATGGCCAGCCCAAGACCGGTATACCATCGTGATGAACCGCATAGAGATAACCCAAGGTATCAGAAGTCACTAAATTACTACTAAGGATAATTTCCATATCGCCATCACCATCAATATCAGCCACTGTAATATTTCCTTCGCAAGCATCGCCATTGGGTTGAATAACCGGAAAGCCGGATAGCACCGAAGCATTATCATTAAAGGCATATAAAACATCCGCTGCCCCGCCAAAGATACCCGATAACCCGCAGATTACTTTTAAGTCGCCATTCCGATACAAATCAGCAACCGTTGGTGGACAATAGGTCCAGCGGGAAAAATCAAATGGCCAGCCATTCATTAAGGTTCCATTATGTCGCCAAACATAAACGCCACCGCCGTTCTGATGCATCGCTGCGATGATTTCTAGGGTGTCATCGCCATCAACATCGGCTAATGCTGCTGACTGATAGGAGAAGTGGCGACCGTTAGGGGTGGTTTGTGGCCAACCTGGTAGAATTCGGCCATTAGGGTCAAAGACATAGAGCGAATTGTAAGAATAATAAATAATCTCTTTAATTCCATCAAGGTTTATGTCGGCTACCGCAGCCGTGCCGGTCGGCACATGGTCCAGGGAACATGGCCAAGCATTCGAGAACTCGGTTCCGTCATAACGAAGGACATGGAGATGCCCAATTGGCCAATCCCTTTCGCCAACAATTATTTCTAAGGTATCATCACCATTAATATCAGCCAAGCAAGGGCTCTCGGCGAAGTTGCCATTATGGGGTCCGGTGAAAGGCCAGCCTGGTTTGTTATTACCATTCTCATCAAAGAGATAAACCTTGCCACCCGAAGTTAGACCACGGGTATTGACACAGATTTCATAATCGCCATCCAAATCAACATCGGCAACCGCACAAGTATACTGTCCAGCATTATTCAAAGCCCTGGGCCAACCAGGATATAAAGTTCCATCGTAGCGCCAGACATAAATTTGGTTCATTGTGGTTGGACGAATCACCTCTAATCTGCCATCACCATCAAAATCAGCCAAGGCAATACCGCGACAAGGTGCAAAGGTTGGATAACTGGCTACCTTCACTGGCCAGCCTGGTAAGTAGGGTAATTCTTCGGTCTTGGTCCTTGGCGCAATTGCCTCAACCCTTTCCACTTTCGTTGCATTAGGAATAAAGTTCGCTTCATCCGTTGAGGTAATTCTTAACACCGAAGCCAACCCAATTGAACTAAGAACCGCAATTGTTAACAATAATTTATTCATAAAGCCTCCATTTTTATTGGAATTTTACTCTTACGATAACCAAATGTCAATCCGCCTACGCGGATAAGAATTGACAATTCCTGCGATATTGATTATATTAAAAATATGAAAGCAAGAGCGGAAATTTTAGTAAGTGGTCTTGTCCAGGGCGTATTTTTTCGTGATTTCACTCGCCAAAATGCAAGAAAACTCGGTCTTTTTGGCTGGGTAAAAAATCTTG
>Ga0207433_10007451_pt1 | contig 18296 bp, 14 predicted proteins | sample YelNatPaOPGAMG01_FD_187559 | JGI IMG/M metagenome (GOLD analysis project Ga0207433, IMG submission 187559) | Hot spring thermophilic microbial communities from Obsidian Pool, Yellowstone National Park, USA - OP-RAMG-01 (SPAdes) (version 3) | ecosystem: Environmental > Aquatic > Thermal springs... | reverse complement strand
GGTTGGGATATCCAGCTCGCGAAATCCAACCCCAGCAGGGGATAGGGGAAGGCGTCCGTGGGCGGTACGGGCGCCAGGAAGTTATAGGGTATGACGATGGTCCTTTTCAGACCGTGGCGTTGGAGGGTCCTCATAAGAGAGGCCACCACATAGCGGTTGGGAGAGGTGAAGACCCAGGACAAGGGTGGCTTTGTCTCCCCGTCTCGCCGCCTCCCTGACGAGGTGACCCCCGTCTTTTCCCACCCATACCGCGGGTATGGGCTTCAGGCAGGCGTCGTAGGGCCCGCAGTGGGTGCAGGAATCCCCGACCATGTTGGTAAGGATCAGGACCACCCCTCGGGCTCCCGATTTGACCGCATTCCAGTACACATCCCAGGGCAGGCGCATCTCCTGGAGCGGGACACGCATTCCCTCCAGGTCCAAGTCCAGGAACTGGCCCATGAAGTTGGGACGCACAAAGATCAACTTCATCCGTGATCCCGGCGTGATAATCTCCTCGGGATCGGAAAGGTAGTAACCGCCTCCCAGGGCCTTCAGTATGAGCCCCACCGGGAGGGTGGGGAAGAGCACCTCCGCGACGACGATCTTCCTCCGCGCGTCCCTGCGCCACAGGGAAGCGGGAAGCATGCCCCGCCCCACGTATATGAGGGGAGCGCTTACGCCCTCGCTGGGAGTGAAGGCGGTGTTGCTCACCCGATAACAAGGCACATCCATCATCTGCCCCTGCTTTCTCAATCCGCAGGCTCCATCGGCGCGCTTCCCATACCTTCATGGGTATGGGTTCCAGTCACACATTCACCACCCCTGATTCCTCCAACTGGCCGGCGACGTACTGCTCCCCCTGGTGGCCTTCAGGGGTACCGGGCCGCCTGTGAGGCGTGGAACACAGCTCCTCTATCCAGCGGAAGATGGTCCGGGAGTCGGGCACGGGAGGGTCGGCCTCCAGGTGCGGCAGTCTCCCCGCAAGGCTGGCCGCCTCTCTCCTGCGCCGGCGGAAGCCGGTGATCAGGTCACCGTAGCTGGATAACATCCAGAGCAGCGGAAATCCTCTCGTTGCCGTCTCCATGCCCTTTTCCATGGGATCGACGCCCCCTCGCACGGATCGCTTGCTCGTGGATCAGGCCTCTCGCGGAACGAGTTTGCCTGTTCACTCCGGCCCGCGTACCGCATGACCTTCCGGGTTCGCCTCTCCATGCCATCTTCTGCGGGACAGATGTCCCCTTCGAACGGATCGGACACCCGGGAAACAGGCCTCTCGCGGAACGAGTTTGCCTGTTTACCCCGGCCCGCGTACCGCATGACCTTCCGGGTTCGCCTCTCCATGCCATCTTCTGCAGGACAGATGTCCCCTTCGAACGGATCGGACACCCGGGAAACAGGCCTCTCGCGGAACGAGTTTGCCTGTTTACCCCGGCCCGCGTACCGCATGACCTTCCGGGTTCGCCTCTCCATGCATACCCGCCTCAAGGGAGGATTAAACTGCCGTCGAGTTGGCGCGGATGGGAGAAGCAGGGTTATGTGAGTATAGCCAGGGATGAAGGACCAGGCCCTGGGACATCCCCCCTGACCTGGTCTTTTACTGGTGAGCCGCCTGGGACTCGAACCCAGGACACCCGGATTAAAAGTCCGGTGCTCTGCCAACTGAGCTAGCGGCCCACAGTCATTATATCTCGCCGGGAAGGACACAAGAAGTGGTTCAATCCCGGAGCGCGGCACCGGTTTTAAGCCCGGCCATTTTTTCGTTTGGCTCATGGCCGGATAAGGTTGGACGTCGTTCCTATGCGTTCACTTCGCCGTTTCTCAGGCGAAATGTTAGTTGCTGCGCTCATTTCCGGGCGCCTTTATACCCTTTGGGGTATCACGATTCAAGGCCTGACCTCGTGATACGTCTAAAAGTGAGTGGGAGATGGAAGAGGTGGAGGCGAAAAACCGGTTTCGATGGATATGGATGAATGTCTTTGCTATCTTATCCCGGACAGGGAAAGGCCTGATTCATCGACGGACACGGAAAGGGACTGACCCCCAAATCTTTTTGGTATAATCGGCGCATGGAGAGGATATTCGAAGCACGAAGCGTAGCCATCGTCGGAGTATCGGAAAGGCCTGACAACCTCGGAAGGTACATCCTCCAGAACCTCATCGACTGGGAATACCAAGGCCGTATCTATTGCGTGAACCCCAAGGGAGGGGAATCCCTCGGCCACAAGCTCTATCCCTCCGTGTCCGAGCTTCCGGAGGCAGTGGACCTCGCCGTGCTCATCATCCCCGCCCCGGCGGTACCGGGGGTGGTGGAGGAATGCGGCCGCAAGGGCATCACCCGCGTGGCCATCCCCGCGGGGGGTTTCGAGGAGTTCGGGGGGGACGGGGTCAGCCACCGGGACCGCCTGGTGGAAGCGGCACGACGGCATGGCATCCGCTTCGTGGGCCCCAACTGCCTCACGGTGATCAACGCCCATACCGGCTTATGTCTCCCCTTCGTTCCCGTCCCGTCCGACCTGCCGCGGGGCGGGGTGAGCATAGTGGCCCAGAGCGGCGGGATAGGGCTGGATTTCCTGGCCCGGCTCAAGGACCAGAACACCGGCTTCGCCAAGTTCGTGTCCATGGGCAACAAGACCGACCTGGACGAGGTGGACTTCCTCCGCTACCTGGGGGAGGATCCGCACACCCGGGTCATATGCATGTACCTGGAGGACGTGGAGCGGGGCCGGGAGTTCCTTCGGGCGTCCAGGGAGACAGGCAAGCCCATCCTGGTGTACAAGGCCAACGTGGAACCCCTGGCCCGGCAGAGCGCCAGATCGCACACCGCCGCCCTGGCCAACGACGACGCCGTGCTGGAGGGGGCCCTCCGCCAGGCGGGCATCATCCGCGTGCGCAGCCTGGCCGAACTCGCCGGTTATGCCAAGGTGTTTTCGCTGCCGCCCCTGCGGGGCAACCGGGTGGCCCTGGTGTCCCCCACCGGCGGGATACTGGTCCTGGCCAGCGACCAGTGCGCCCGGCGCGGTTTCGTCTTCCCACCCTTGCCGCCTTCCCTGGTCGAGGATATACAGTCCCGGCTGAGAGCCGGGGTGATCAATATCTCCAACCCCGTGGACCTGGGAGACGTGCACGACGCCGATGCCCGGGTGTACATCATCGACCGGCTGCTGGAGCAGGAGTTCATCGACGGCATCATCATGCTCCTCATCGCCCGTTTCTCCTCCGACGAGGTAGCCACCGGCGGCATCCACGGCCTACGGAAGAACATAATCCCCGACCTCGCTGACCTGGTGAGAAAACATGAAAAACCCATCGTCTTCAGCCTTATGGCCACCAGCGAGGTGAGGATAAAAGCCCGCTATATGGTGGATTTCCCCATCTTCGACGATGCCGAGGAGGCGGTGGATGCCGCTGCCGTGCTGCGCGATTACAGCCTGCGCTCCTTGCGGAAGGGGGCGGAAGATGGCTGTCGCGGGGAGGAGGGCGGGAAAATAGCCGGGGCGTGTTGATCCCGCCTGGGGGCGCGGATTCCGCGATCTTCCCTGGCGAAGAAGCCTTTCGGGAAAGGGGCTTTAAGTCGCATCGGGGTAGCCCCGTTTGTTCCCTGTCCATCCCGTCCGGTGGGAGGAGAGACGTCCCCCGCCGATAACAGGCGGAACGGCGCGACAAGCGGGGAGAGCTGGGCCAGGGTGTAGGCCTGTGGCCGGCGGGTTCTTCCGGAAGACCATGAGAGAGAAGCGGAAAGGAAGAATTAAAGAAAGAACGGTTTACTACGGCTGGGTGGTGGTCGCCGTGGCCTTCCTGGCCATGTTCGTAAATTACGGCGTGCGCAGCACCCAGACCGTGCTCATCAAGGGGTTCTCCAGGGAACTGGACATTGGCCGGGCGGCGGCCTCCCTTCCCTTCACCGTCTGTGTGCTGATCTACGCCTTCCTGGCCCCGGTGACCGGACGGCTCGTCGACCGTTTCGGCCCCCGTTGGGTGATGGCCGGTGGGGCCCTCCTCTCCGGGGTGGGCCTCTGGTTATGCTCCCGAGCCCACAGCCTCTGGGCCTTGACCTTCTTTTTCGGCTTTGTGTTCGGTGTGGGGGGAAACGGGATAGGGCTGGTTCCCTCCAACACCTCGGTAGCCACGTGGTTCCGGCGCCGGCTGGGATTGGCCCTGGGCCTGGCCACCATGGGGATAGGGTTCGGCACCATGATCCTTCCCCGGCTCACCGGCTTGGTACAGGCCCACTACGGATGGCGGGCTTCCTTCCAGTTCCTGGGATACGTGGCCCTGGCCCTCACCGTACCCGTCCTCTTGTTCCTGAAGCGTGGGGCCGGCAAGGGTGAGGAGCCGGAGGAAGGATCGGCCTCGGGCATTCCCAGAGGCGAGGGCGTTGGGATGCCGACTGCGGGGGACGAACCTCTTGATGCCCGGGAGGACGGCAGGAGGCGCGTTGGCGAGGGGAGACCCACCCCATCCGTTCCAGGGATAAAAAGGAGAAAGGTCGGAGGGGAAGGGGATGCCGCAAGCGGTGCCCGGGGGTCCCGGAAAGGCTCCGGCGTTGAAGCCGGGATCAGCGGCGAGGGGGGCGAAGATGGGGGAGAAAACGGCGGGCTGACCCTGCGCCAGGCCCTGGCAACCGCCTCCTTCTGGTACCTCTTCCTGGGCTTCGTGCTCATCGTCGTCGCTCTCTACGGGATTATGGTCCACCAGGTTCCCTACGCCACGGACCGCGGGATCTCCCGCAACTGGGCGGAATGGTCGGTGTTCCTTTACGGGGCCACTTCCATCCTGGGGCGCGTTTTCTTCGGGCGCCTTTCCGACCGTACGCGGGAGAAGAAGAACGCCCTCTATCCCGCCTGTTTCATCCTGGCGGCGAGCATACTCCTGCTCCTTGCCGTAGACCGGACGTGGCTACTCATGCTCTTCGCCGCCGTCTTCGGGTTCGGGTTCGCCGCCTACGGCCCAGTGATCCCCGCCGTCTGCGCCGAGGTCTTCGGGAAGGCGAGCATGGGGGCCATCTTCGGGGCCGTGACCACGGGAGGTGCCCTGGGCGGCGCCTTCGGGCCGGTGCTCACCGGTTTCATATTCGACCACAGCGGCAGTTACGGGGGGGCCTGGATACTGGCTTTGGCCTGCGTGGCCATCTCCACCCTCCTTTTCGCCCGGGTGAAGGTGATGGCCCGTGGGGATCGGAGTCCATGCCATCCCGAAGGGTGAACTCGCTTCGGGAGGGTGAAGATCCCCGAGCGAATGGGAAAGGGCGCGCGGGACAGGACGGGAGATCGATCCTCACATCATGATGCCCCGGGGATCAAAGCCCGGGCAGCGGCGAGTCGCGCATAAAGACATGCGGGAGGCCCGGTGATGGGCAGTTGCGCAAAGGTTTACGGCCGGCCTGGTCTCCCCCGCAGGCAAGGGCGTTGGTTTCGGGGCATGTGGCGAGGAAAAACGGCGGCCGTCCGGCCGGGATGATAAGGCCCCGGCTCGCCTCGGAGCAACCACCGTCTTCATTGGTGCGGTTCCAGGGATGAGACACCGCGGAGCCCACCGCGGCCTATTCCAGGTAAGCCAGGGGATCGAGACCCACCTGATCGGGTTTGACCGAGGTGATGACCTCCTCCCCGGGAGCCGCCCTTTCCCTGAGCCTGGCCACCTCCACCAAGAACGGCTCCACCTCCCGGCCCTCGGGGTCGCGGATGACCTTGACCCGTGGGGAGGAGGCGTCGCCCTCCACCTGCTCGTACACCACCCCCAGTTCACCGGTGTAAAGGCGAACCAGAGTGCCCACGGGGTAGAGCCCCATCATGTCCACGAAGACCTTGACCAGGAGGGGGTCGAAGGCGGTTCCCTTCTCCCTCACCAGTACCCGGATGGCGTGTTCGGGAGTGCGGGCGTCCTGGTAGGGGCGGACGGTGGTCATGGCGTCGTAGACGTCCACCAGCTGCACGATGCGGGAGAAGAGGCTGGGCTTCTTGGCGCCGTTCAGCCGGGGGTAGCCGGTGAGGTCGTAGCGTGCGTGGTGCTCGTAGGCCACCAGGACCGAAAGGGGATGCACCCCGGGTTGGGCGAGGAGGATGTCCGCCCCCCGCACCGGGTGCCGCTTCATCTCCTCCCACTCCGCGGCGGTGAGGGGCCCTCTCTTGGTGAGGATGCTTTTTGGAATGGTAACTTTTCCCAGATCATGCAGGAGGGCCCCGGTCCCCAGTATCATGAGCGCGTTGCGGTCCAGGGGGAGCATGGACCCCAGGGCCAGGGAGAGGATGAGCACGTTCACGGAATGGAAGGTGGTGTATTCGTCGTAGCTCTTCAAGGTGGCCAGTCCCAGGACCGCAGAGCGGTTTTCCCCCACCCGGTTGAGCATCATGCCCACGACCCGGTTGGCCTTGGTCACCGAGAGGCGGCGGTCGTGCAGCACCTGCTCCGAGAGCTCGCGGATGACGTCCACCGCCTCGAAGTACTCCTCGCGGGCCGATGCCGCCTCCCTGAGCCTGGAGGCCTTTTCCTCCCAGGTGCCCGGGGGGTCGACGGCCATGTGGGTTATCCCATGTTCTTCCATGAGCCCGGGCAGTCCGCCCCGGGAGGCGATCTCCTCCTCGCCCAGGTTGAGGAGCTTCAGGAATTCCAGGAATTCCCCCGCCTCCAGCCCCGCCAGGAAGTTCAAGCCCCCCACCCCCTTGGAGCGGAGCTCCTGGAGCAGCGGATAATAGAGGACGCTCTCCCGGGCCAGGAGCCTCTCCTCGAAGAAGAACTCCTCCCCCACGATGCGCAGGGAGAGACTATCCCGATAGCGGAGATATTCGTGGAAGGAGCGCATGAAGCGGGAGACGGAATCCAGGCATATCTCATGCTGGGGAGGGTAGAGGAGGAGGCTCTTCTTGGCGGAGGAGAAGTCCTTGAGCACCTCGCGGACCCTCTCCAGGAGCCCCTTGGAGCGGAAGTAGTCCAGGGCCTCGCGTTTCCTGTCCTCCTCGCCGTTCCGGTACTTCGCGTTCATGTCTCTCCTCGCTTCCGGTGCTCGTGCCGAACGCCTCACCCCTTGCGTGCCAAGTGAGGATATTTTTCCACCAGTTGCCGGAGCGCACCCTGGGCAGCGTTTGCCAGTATATGCCAGTCCGACCTGAACAATCCCCTAGGCCGCCCCGCGTACTTGCGGAGGATCTCGTAGGTAGAGGGGTCCCCTATCTTTCCAAGGCTTTCCAGTATCTCCTTCTTCACGGAGGGATTCCCGGCCCCCGGTTCCTTGTCCTCCAGCATAGCCGTGAGCCGGGGCACGGCTCTGGCCACGCCGAGCCGCCCCAGCCACCGGATGCAGAATACGCGCACTTTCTCGTCCGGGTGGCCAAGGCCCTTGACGAGCAGCCCCTCGGCCTCGTATCCTCCGGTGAGCCCCACCGCCCGGACCGCCTCCGACCTGACCCTGGGATGGGGATGAGCCATGGCCCTTTCCAGGTAGGGTAAGGTGAAGGGCGAGCGGATGCGGGCCATCACGGTGACGATGTTGCGCACCAGGTACCAGCGGGGATCGTCGAGGAAGGAGCCGAGGAGGGAAATCCGGTCCCGGGCCAGGTCGGCAAGGGTATCCACGATGAACTTGCGCACCGACATCCTCTCCTCGGTGCCCAGGGCCTCTATCATGGCCAGGAGCCCCATATCCCCGAACTGCCTCATGAGGGCTTTGAACCCTTCCATCCTTTCCTGATCCCCGCGGTGTTCGCTGGCCAGCTGGATAAGGCGCTGCAATATCCCCTTCCGGGAGGCTTCCTCCAGCAGGCCCTCGAGCCGTTCCCGGTGGGGGAGGAGGGCTGGGCTGCCGCCCTCCAGGGCCAGCCTGAAGGATTCCAGTATGGAGGCAGCCATGGAGAAGTGGGCGGAGGCGACAAGTCCCCAGAAGTTCTCCACCAGCAGGTCCACCACCTTGCCCAGGTTGTCCAGCTCTTCTCCCCTCTGGAGGAGGTCGAGAAGCATGGGGGTGGTGGACTGGTAAGCCTCCGTCGCGATATCCATGTCCGCTATGCCGCGGATCTCCACAAGTTCCTCTTCCCCGTAATATTCGGAGAGAGAGGATATCTCCTCCAAGGTGGGCAGGCCGCTCACGGCAAGCCCTATGCCCCGCGAGGCGAGCAAGGCATCCAGGGCCGAGATCACGGTGAGGGGTACCTCACCCAGGTCTATTAACCTTTCCCGCAGCAGGGTCAGGGCCTGGTCGAGATCCCGGTCCCGGTAACCGAGGAGCGTGAAGAGCTCGTCCATCTTGGGAACGAGCTGGGGAGCCAAGGGGATAAGATGGCTGAAAACGCCGGCCGCCTCCTGCGGGCCTAAGCGGCTGAGCACCTCCTTGCCGGGTGGCTCCCGGCGCATCCCGGGAAGAAGGTGATGCAGGATAAGGAGGTTGCGGAGGTGGTTATCCAGGAAAAGGAGGGCCTCGGCGAGGGACCGAGAAAGGGCGGGGATCCTTTCCGGGACCCTTTTCTGTGCCACTCCCCATGCCTCCTGGAGGAAAGCGTAAATGGCAGAGGCCAGGGCCTCGCCCTCCAGCGGCTTGCCCTCCGGTCCTCTCAGCCGGGCCAGGGCCAGTGCCAGTTTCTCCGGTTCGAAGAGGAGGTCCAAAAGCCGTTGGAGCTGGTCTTCTTCCTCGGCCGCCTCCGCCTCATCTCGCTCCTCCGCTTCCTCGGTTTTGACGTCCCCCGGGGAGGACCTCTCCTCTTCGGCCTTACCGGCCTCGCTTTCCACCACCCTTATGCCGTGTATTCCCCGGCTCAGGAGAAATGCCTCCGCGCCGCCCTCTTTTTCCACGAGTTCCGGTGGCGAGACGGCCAGCTCCACCAAGGCCTCCGCTTCCCTGGGGCCGACCCCGCGGGAGAAAGTCAGGGCGCGGATGTTGAGGGCCCTCATGTGGAATGCCAGCCGGCGGAGGCTCTCTCTCCCCTCACCCAGGGGGACGCCGTTGCAGGCGAAGCGGTCCCTTTCCACCCGCACGGAGATCTCGGGGTAGGCCTTGAGACTGTCCTCCATGACCGCGTGCAAAACGACCATGGCATCCTGCACGGCGGGATGCTGCGGCGAATAGAGGAGCCGAGACTTGCAGGCGACGGCCAGGCGGGTGAGGATGTCCAGGGCGGCCTGCTCCTGGCTGCGTCCCGCCCAGATCTCGTCGAATTCACCGGCATTCGGCGTGGTGTCGGTACCGGGGTTATCGGGGTAGTCCATCACGCCCCTCCACCTTGGCTCGATATCCGGCCGCTTCGCCGTTGGCTGCTCCTCGAGACGGGGGTGAGCGGCGGGCTTCTCCCCCGGAAGGCGATGCGTTTCCCGCCTGCCGGTTTCTCCTTTTCCGCTGGGAGAAGCATCGCGTTTCACCTGGCACGGCACGCCTACGCGCTTCCCGCCCCCCGGTTTCCCCTTTTCTCGTCTCCGCGCGAGGCGCGGGAAAGGCCGCCACTCCTGCCGTACATATCCGCACTTATCTATCGACATGCCCCCGTGGTTCGGTTAAGGTTTCCCGGCCAAAAGGAGGTCGGCGAGTTATCGCGGTTGGGGAGCCAGGGGGATCCCCGGCATCCAGATGTGGACCAAGCCGGTCGGCGGGGCCTCCATGGGAACGGTGGTCAGAGGGCGGAGAAGTTGCTCGATGGGGGATTGAAGGGGGCGTGGTTTGATGCTTAAATTTTTATGGCCCGGGTAGAAGATGCCTTATAATAATAACCGGAGCCATGAGGTAAGAAAGCTAGACTTGGCGTGCCCCCATCGTCTAGCGGCCTAGGATATCGCCCTTTCAAGGCGGTGACGCGGATTCGAATTCCGCTGGGGGCACCAATCTGGATCGTTGTCCGCGAGGACGACTTGAGATACTATTTATGGGGAAGCCTTGTTGGAGGGCGATCCCGGAATTTTGACGCGGAGCCGTGGTGTAGTCAGGTTAACACGCCGGCCTGTCAAGCCGGAGATCGCGGGTTCAAATCCCGTCGGTTCCGCCAAAATCAACTCCCGAGATGGAGTTTGCATAGTGGGGCGAGATAGCTCAGTCGGTAGAGCGCAGGACTGAAAATCCTGGCGTCGGCGGTTCGATTCCGCCTCTCGCCACCAGTAAAAGACCAGGTCAGAGGGCATGTTTCCCGGCCTGGTCTTCCTTTCTTCGCTTCGACGGGAAACTTCCGTTGGAAATACGTTGGAAACTCTGGACGCGAAACGCGTTTCCGCAGGTTAGCGGGGATCACCTTCCCCCTCCTTTCGGGGCATTCTGATGACCTTGGCCCCTCCTGAGGCCACCGCCTCCAGGGCGCGGGAGGCCCGGTCGAAGGCGGTCTGGTAGAGGTGGGAGTAGGTGTCCATGGTGACCTTTATGGAGGAGTGGCCGAGGAGGGCCTGGAGGGTCTTGGGGTCCACCCCTCCTTCGATGCACAGGGAGGCGAAGGTGTGCCGGAGGTCGTGGAAGCGTATCTCCGGCAATCCGGCGGCCTCCAGGGCGCGCCGGAAACCCCGGTTCACCAGGTTGCGGCGGTCTATGGGATTCCCGGCCTGGTTTAGAAAGACCAGCCTTTCCGGGTCGGGCTCCAGGGCCCCAAACTGCTCCCTTCGGTAATCCTCGAGGATGGCCCGGAGGGTGGGGATGATGGGGACCGTCCTCCTGGAGGCGGGGGTCTTGGGGGAGGAAAAACCGTGCGCGTAATGGTAGGTCCTGGTGACCGTGATGGTCCCCCCAAAAAGGTCGATGTCCCCCCACCGCAGGGCCAATAACTCCCCCTGGCGCAGGCCGGCGTAGCAGGCCGCGGCGAGTAGAGGCTTCATGTACCCCTCCGCGGCCTCCAGGAGGCAGGATACCTCCTCCGAGGTGAAGAAGCGGGGCTCCTTTCTTTCCACCTTGGGGGCCCGCGCGGCCCGGCAGGGGTCCCGCTCGATGAGCTCGAGGCGCACGGCCAGGCGCAGGAGGACCTTGAGGTAACGGAGGACCTTCCCCCGCATGGCCGCGCTCATCCCCTCCCCCTCCAGGTCCAGGAGGAGGCCCTGGACGGCGGCAGGGGTTATCTCCCGCAGGCGGAACTTGCCCAGGCGGGGGAGCACGTGGAGGGACATAACCCGCCCGTAGTCCTCAAGGGTGCTGGCCTTGACCTCGCCCGCCCTGGCCCGGAGGAAGTAATCCGAAAACTCGGCGAGGGTGGGGTTCTCGTCCCTTTTGCCGTAGGTCCCCTCGGCCACCTCCCGAAGGACCCGACGCAGGAGGACTTCGGCGTCCTTCCTCCGGGGACCGGCGGTCTTCTCATGCCAGCGGCCATGTTGGTCGCGGAACCCGATGACGTAATTTCCCGTGTCCTTACGCCGGCGTATGTAGGCCATGGGCTACCCCCCCTCCAGGTTATGATGTCTTCCCGGACTGACACTTGTCTGGCAGTGTCACCGGGGCGTGCTATCCTATTAACAGTCAAGGTACCTCCTTTCTTTGGTGCCTTGCCTTGCCAGCCGGGGCGCGGGGCGCGTGAGGCCCTGCGCCCTACGCCCCCCGCCCCCTCCTCCTTCCCGGGCTTCCCAGGCGGGGGTTTTTATCCCGCCATGACCCCCCTACCTAACTGCCAGTACTCCCTCTCTCCACGGACCACACGCTTAAACTCGAGGAGACGTACAAGTTCTTTGATAACTCGTTGTACATCTTTGGGGGTCAACCCCATCTTCTCGGCGATTTTTTCTCTCCTGGCCCGACCGCTGGGGAAGAAATCCTCAGCCTCGAAGAGCAAGTGGGAGACCACACGTATTATCTTTTCAGCGAAGGGCTTCCTATATAGCGCGCGGACCCGTTCACAAAAATTTCCAAACCATTCGATATCGGGGTCCACCTTCTCGATGATTAGGGCCGGGATGTCAGGGTGGGGGAGCTCTTCACCGCCCTCCACCACCTGCACGAAATAACTTTCGAGGTGTTCTTCGATGTCCGACCACTCTTCCCAGGCTGGACGCCTTGGAATATCCTCAAAGAGGACCACCCGCACCTCCCCATCCCACTCCGGCCCTTCCCGGTCGAGAACCCTTTTCGCCCACCCATGGGCCTCCTCGAGGAGGAAGTTAACTGCCGCGTGGTATCTCTTGGGGAGGTTTAGAAAATCGTCAAGGGTTATCTCCCCCCATTCCTTATTTTTCCAGATGGCAAGTCTGGGGAGACCTCTCTCCGTGATCTCATATGCAAGGGCGTAGAATTCTAAATAGGATATTTTATATTTCTTCCCGAAGGCATAACAGGGGACACAGGGGAAGTTGCAGGGGTTACCGAAGTCGTCTATGAAGGTCTTTACGTATGGAAAACTTGACTCACCCATCATATGTAAGTAAGGTTTATCGAGTTTTTTAATTTGTGATTCCCTCCCCCCGCTCACCCCAGCCTCAAACTCATCGGCCAACTCACATAACCGCCTGTATCCAGCGTCTCCTTCGGTTACGGGCGACAACCCGCCCTCTCGGCAGGTCAGGAGGTCACGCCTCACCGTGGGCACGGAGTATATCCCGTAAAGCTCCCTCAAAGGCTCTTCATTCTCATCCCCATCCCTCCCGGCCTCTCTATTTCTTGTGGGGTCCCGCCAGTAAGACAAACATTCCTGTTCTATAAATTCCAACCCCTCGTGAAGCAACTCGAGTTCTAACCACAGATATAGATTCCCCCTCATCAAGGAAGAAATTCCCGACCGGGGAAGGGGGCGGAGGAAACGCTTTCCGCGCGCCTGGCGCATAACGGCGAGGAGGCATAACTGCATGGGTAGAAACCCCTCCAGGTCTTCCGGCCGATGTTTTTTGCGGAGGTCCGCGACCACGTCTCGGGCGGTTTTCCGCGCCTCGTCCGCTAATTTGAGTTTATTCATACCCCGATTATACGTGCCGGCGCGGCCGGTTTTTCCCGCAGGCGTTGAATATGTTAATTAATGTGAAATTATGTAACACATATGTAACATAAAATTGTCCGTTTTCGGCCCATTTTTACCCTTATATATAGAGGGTGTTTTTAGGGTTTCCCGAACAACCCTTAAAATTACCAAAAGTTACCGGCATCGAGCTGAGTGTTAGGTGGGCTCGATCGCACAAGCGGTCGGGCCCTCGTTATTTAGGGAGGTGAGAATAGTGGAAATGCTGGACGCGAGGGAATTGGCACGGAGATTGAATGTGCCCAGGTCGCAGGTCTACAGGTTGACCGAGTTGAGCAAGTTGCCGGCGGTCCGGGTGGGGAAATATCTAAGATTTCCCTGGCCCGAAATCCTCGCTCACCTTTCGGATGGGGTGTTTGGGGGTGAAGGCGATGAGTACCACCCTTAACCCCTCAAATCCCCAGCCCGAAGAGGACAATTCCCCGCCGGCCGCCTGGCGGAAGGAACTGGAGGAGCTGGAAAAAGCCGGGAAGGTCGCACTTGACCCCTTCTGGGGCCGAGATATCCAGGCCGTCATCCAAGATTTGGAAACAGAAATCCGGCGCGAGGAGCGCAGGCGATACAGCGGCCTCGACCCGGAGACCCTTTCCTTAGAGGAGGTCGGGGCCGCGCTCTGGGTATCCGACCACCTCCGGGAACAAGGTATCCTCGAAGTCACGCCGGAGAAAATGCGCGAGCTCATCGACGACGCCCTTCGCCGAGGCCTGGGTTACGGAACGGGGGGTGGTACTGGTGAGTGACGTCTTAGCCAGGTTGGTCTTCGGCGACGACGAACCGGCTGGGGGCTCTGAGGAGGAGGCGAAAAACGATACCAAACCCCTGCCTTGGATAGATGGGGTGATCGAGGCCGTTGAGGAGGGCGGTCGCCTGGTCTGGCTCCTCCCGGACGGCGGTACCGCGCCGGCCTCCGGAGGATACTCGCCGGATCCCGTCCTCCGAGACCTCTTCGACCCGCCGGAGATAGAGGAGGTGGAGAGGGCCTATGGAAAAGACCTTGGCCCCTCCCTCCTCCGGGAGCTGGAGGCGTTTATTGCTGACCACGTCGACCTCCCGGACGAACTGCCACCCCTGGTGGTCGCCGCCTGGGTCTTGCACACCTGGATACACGACCAGACCATCTCATCGCCGTACCTCGCGGTCTTCGGCCCCTACGGCTCCGGCAAGACGCGTCTCTTGGAGACCCTGGCCGCCGTCTCCTGGCGCGGCTTTTCTACGGCGGCCCTGACCCCGGCGGTGCTCTTCCGTTTCACGGATGCGTTTCATCCCACGCTCTTCATCGATGAGAGTGAGCACGTGAGTAGTGAGTTAGGGAATGAGCTGGCGGCCCTCTTGAACCTGCGGTATCGTCCAGGGGCCATTATTCCACGATGCAGGCCCAAGACGTTTAAGTTGGAATTTTTCAAAGTCTACGGGCCCACGGCCATCGCAGGGACGGTAGCCAGGCGCTCCCTAATCTCCCGGGCCATTGCCGGGACCATGGCCAAGACCACCAGGCCCCTCCCCCTCCGGGTGGACCGGGAGAGGGCCCGCCGCCTCCGGGCTATGTGCATAGCCTGGAGATTGGAGAATTATGTTGCGCGGATCGATGACCTTCCCACCACCGGCGACGGCCGGACAGTGGAAATTCTCCACCCCCTCCTCCAGGTGGTGGCCCTCGCCGACCCCTCCCGACTCAGGGAACTTGAAGGGGCCCTGGCCGCCCAGATCTCCAGGCGAGAGGCGGAGGAGGGAGACTCCCTGGAGGCAGAGCTTGCCGAGGCCTTGGTGGAGATAGAACCAGATGAGGAAGGCCGAATAACCGTGGTCGATGTTTTGACCGCCTTGGGTTGGGATGTGGATGACAGGAAGGATGCCACCCGCGCCGGTAACTTACTCAAGAAATCCGTGGGTCTGAGACCCTGCGGACGGGTGAGGCGGGGCGAGCGTCGGGTGACCGCCTACTTGTGGGATAATAGGAGGGTTGCCCGTTTTATTCAAAGGTATGTATCTCAAAAAAGGTTGTCAGGTTGTCCAAAAGAGGGTGTTTTCCCAGGTAAACGCATGGACAACCTCGATGGACAACCTTTGGACAACCTTGAGGTCGTCCACGGGGGTAATGGACAACCTCAGGTGGTGGACAACCTCACCTTTTCAAGGTTGTCCACCCCGACACCCCCTCTGAACTGGGAAAATAGCGAAGCATGGACAACCTGCCAACCTGGACAACCTCCTACGGTTAAAGGTTGTCCAAGCCCTCAACCCGAACTCGAGGCTTCAGAGGAGGCTCAGGCGTCCCTTGAGGAAGCCATCCCCCCGGGTCCTCCCGTGGTCCTGGCGGAGAAGCCCTTCCGCATCGAGTGGCGGCCGGCCTGCCGTAGTCTGGTGACGGAGGCCGGGCGAGGGATGCCCCCCTGGGAGTACCTGTTCTCTGACCGGACGATGGCGCACCTCCCCGCCCGGGGCCACTACCGCCTCCTTTTCGTGGCCGGCGATAGGTGTTGGTGGGTGGACTCCGACACCTTCTGGGCGCGCGCGGACATCAGGCCGACGGGAACCGTGTTGCTGGAAACCGAGTTGTGGCGCGAGCTTGTCCCCGCGGGCGCGGGGGGCGGATTAAGAACTTCAACCGCGCCCTTAAGCGCGTGAAGTGTTATCGTCGCCTTCAAGCAACGGAGAGGCGGCGTGCAAAAGCCCAGGACAAAGGCATGACCAAAACCCTTCACCGGCCAGAGATCGAGGCTTAGAAGGCCTCTCATCTAACCCGTGAGTTTTACCGCTCGATGTAACCGTTTTTTAGGAGGTGTTCACCGTGTCCACGCAAACATTACTTCTGCCCGCCTTGGACCCGGAGGAGAAGCACCAGGCCTTAGAGCTCTTATGGGGGACCGCGGGTTACTGCCTTCGGGGAGCGGAGGGAGGTGAACTCAAGCCCGGCCTGCGCTTCATCCGAAGGTTCACCCGCGGCCTGCTCCGAGGCGCGAAGGATATAGACGTATCCGACCTCTCCGATGTGGAGCTCTGGACGGGGGCGGGCTTCATTACCGCCGCCCTCTCCGAGGTAGTGGGGGAGAGAACCGCCAGCAAGTGGGAAGCGGCTTTTTTCGGCTTGATGATGCGGAGGAGCGGCATGGACTCCTTAAGTTTCCACCCGGCTTTCCTCAGGGGTGGTGGCGATGGCGGATAGCACCGTCGAAGTTATAAAGGGCCGCCTGAACATCCTGGACGTGGTCTCCGGCTACGTCACCTTGAAACGCGCCGGCCGCTTATACAAAGGCCTATGTCCCTTCCACGAGGAGAAGGACCCCTCTTTCACGGTGGACTCCGAGAAGCAACGCTTCAAGTGTTGGGGTTGTGGGGCGCACGGGGACGCCATAGACTTCCTGGCCATGGCCGAGGGCCTGGACACCAGGGAGGCCATCCGCCGCGCCGCGGACCTGGCCGGCGTCTCCCTGAATCAGCCGCTCTCCAGGGAGGAGAGGTCGCGCCTGGAGGGTGAGGCCCGGGAGCGGAGGGTAAGACGGCGATGTCGGGAGCTGGCGCGCAGGGCCTCCCTCAAGGTGGAACAAACGCTCCCAAAACCGCGCGATTGTGAAGAATTACGCCTTTTCGATGTGGTCTATGCGTATAAGGAGGAGTTGGATGAAATGATTGAACGGATAGAGACCCCCGGGGACCTCGAGGCATATAAAAAAGGGCTTGTGCGCTGGTTAGAATGGGCAAGCGAAGTCCTCAGGGGGTAGGGGCCTCAATCATGGCAGGTCCCAACCATATACCGCGGGCTTAGCTCCGCGTATGCGCCGGCAAAATTTTTCGAAAAACGTCCGAAACGATTGAGGAGGGATTGATATGGCACCGAGAAAACCCAAGCACCTAAAGGCGCTCCATGGCACTCTCCGAGAAGATCGCGAGAAGGACTTTCCTCATCCCGTCCCCCGCATAGGTGACCCCCCTCGGGGCCTCCCACCGGAGGGGCGGAAGCTCTGGAGGGCCTACGCCTCCCGCCTGGAGGAATTGGGGCTGGCGTCCGAATTAGACCGGCCGGCGCTGGAGAGGTTGTGCATCGTCCATTCCTTCCTCCTTCAGGCGGAAAAGGAGATACTGGCCTCCGGCCTGGTAGTCGATGACAAAAAAGGTTCGATCAAACGCCACCCGGCGGCCATGATCTACTTGAGTTTAATAAAGGAGTACACGGCACTTTTAAAGGCCTTCGGCATGACCCCGGCAGCCAGGCAGAAACTGGAAATAATTGCCAAGGAAGAACCACTAAGTGAGGAAGAGCAATTCCTTGAACGGCTGCTGAATCGAGGCCGTTAAAAATTTCGGAGGGGGCCCGAAAGGGCCCCCTCCACCCGGAAAGGCGAGCGGCTTACTGTTCAGTCCTCATCGCCACGGCCCCTCCTTGAGGGTTCCCGTCCGGTCCTCATAGGCGGCCGCGTACTCGTCAGCCACGCAGTAGCCGTCTACGTGGGCCTGTAGGCAGTCCTCGCATACCGGCTCCTCGCACCAGTGACATATAGCCACGGCGGGCTCTCCACACTTACACCTTTCCATATTTTTCCTCCTCCTACTCGGCCGGGATGAAGTCCAGGCTTTTGAGCTTGTCCAGGAAGGCCGTGGCCTCCTGGTAGCTCCCCTGGAACCTCCCGGCGATGTCCTCCCCGGTGATCACGGCAAAATGGATACGGGGGTCGTCCTTCAGGGCCCACAACTCCCGGAAGAGCGCCTCCGCTTCACCCTGCACCAAGTCATAGGCATGGAATTCCACCGCAATCCCCTTCTCGCCGTCGTTCGCGAAGACGAATTCGCGCATAACCGACCTCCTGTTCCCTCCGGGCCGCCCAGAATAGCCCAGGACGGCCACAAGCCTCCAGGCGGATGGTTTTCCTTGCGCCGGGTGGGGGTCGGGTTTTGTATGGCCTCTCTGAGCGTTTAGGGAAGACCGGTCTTACCTTTAGACTATGACCGGTCTTCCAGCGCGTTGGAAATACGTTGGAAGAATGGGACGCAACAGGAAAGAGGAAGAAAAAGGAAGAAGGAAAACAACCCCTCCATTTTTGGCTTATTGATGCGAAGAATGGGGAAGAGAAGCGAAGAAGAAAAACTGGTAAAAAATAGGAGAAAAACCCCTTTATAGGACTGAAAATCCTGGCGTCGGCGGTTCGATTCCGCCTCTCGCCACCAGTAAAAGACCAGGTCAGAGGGCATGTTTCCCGGCCTGGTCTCTTCTTCCCAGGGCATAAGAGGTTTTCGCTCCCGAAATACTCCCGAAACTCTGGACGCTGAACGCGCGGGAAGTGCGTTCCACGCATCTAGGACCTAGGACGAAGTTTTCTTATGGGCTGGGACCTCTTTTCATCTGTGGCCATATCCGTGTTGGCGAAGGTTATGGCCCTTGAGGGTTAGTTAGTTCAACCAAAAGTGTGTAAATCCATAATATGCCCTATTCCCCTC
>Ga0207433_10007443_pt1 | contig 18302 bp, 27 predicted proteins | sample YelNatPaOPGAMG01_FD_187559 | JGI IMG/M metagenome (GOLD analysis project Ga0207433, IMG submission 187559) | Hot spring thermophilic microbial communities from Obsidian Pool, Yellowstone National Park, USA - OP-RAMG-01 (SPAdes) (version 3) | ecosystem: Environmental > Aquatic > Thermal springs... | reverse complement strand
TTTCTGTTTATAATCACTTCTGGTTGTGTTACACTTGTAAGTAAAGGCAAGCTACTAATGGTAATACCGAAAGCTTTAAAGCTTAGCGTTGCACTTGCAAAGACACAATCGGGATTATTTTCCCAAGACATTCTTGCACAATCTTTCGGTAAGAACATAAAAAGAGGGTAAAGATAGAAGCTTCTTTTTTCTAGTAAAGGGTTGTTAAGTAAGGATGGTTCGATTTTGGCAAGGGTTAGGGCGTCGATGTATTTAAATTCCTCATCTTCTGTTTCAACTGGACAAGTCCAGACACTATGTAATGCTTTTATTCTTTTCCTGTCATAACTTAACGATCTCTTTATCTTTTCTAGAGGAATATAGGTTTGGTGGATTGGCATTGGTTTACCACCAGAAAATATGTTTATACGCGCCCAAGCTAATTCTTGTACGAAAAGGCATTCATTCATATCTGGTTTTATGAATATGCAATCATCACAAACTTTGCCTATGAGTTCATCATTGTAGAAGATATAGTCTTTCTTGCTGGTTATCATTTTATCTCCTCGGATTTGGTCCAATCATATTGCTAGGAATGTAACCTGGTTCAAAATTGGAGATTTCGTAATTGCCGTAATATGGGCATGAGATTAATCTTGTCATTTTACCATCTATCATCATTGCATAAAGGTAACGTGTAGCTGTAATAGTTACATTGCGATAACGAAAGGAAATCCAAGTTTCAGTAATTGGCAAACGGTAAAAATCGTAATTGCTTAGTTTCTCAGTTGGCTCTTTCTTGATGTAAAGTGGGTAAACAATAAATGGTAGACGATGAAAGAGAGGATTGTTAAATAGGGTAGGATCGATTTCAGCAAGACTGTAGGCATCAATGTATTTTGGCTTTTTATAATCTAGAGTTAGCATCAAGTTCCAAATGGAATTATAGCTGTATGTGTATTCACAATCAAGTCTTGTCGCTTCAACAACGTATGTTAACGGAATAGCTTCTAGGCTGAGTTTCCTTAGTTTGTAAACATCAGCAATATCATTAATGAACATGTTAGTTAAACCAGGGTAAGGTAGACGATTTTTTGTAAGCAAAACAAAGGCTTCAGGAAATATTTTGGCAATAAGAGTATTATCGAAGATAACGTTCTTGTTATCTAGTCTAAACGAATGACCTTGAAAGCGGAATGAGACTTTATCACTATTGAGTAGTTCTTGAAAGAATGCATATCTTGGCATCATATTATCTCCACCTTCATGTTTTTGGGAATAAAACCTGGTTCAACTTCGTAAATAAGATTGTAATAGAGTATGTATTTCACTTCTTCTTTTTCAAGGATTGCGAACATACTTCGTGAAACACCTCTTTTACCAAAGATGGAGAAACTTATTTCTATTTCAGCAGCCCTGCTTCGCCAATAACGCATTTCTTCATAATCTGCTATTTGCTTGGTGTCTGTTATAATGTATAGCGGATAGACAAAGTAAGGTAAAGATGAGAATATAGGATTGAATAAATAGTCTTGATTTACTTCTGCAAATGAGAATGCATCAACAGCTGGATGTTTCTTCGAGTTTAATGCGATTGGTAATGTCCATATTGATGGTCTAGGTGTTTCAGGAGCTAAAGTTGGATATGTTCCGATAATGCCAGTTATTCTTTCAGGTGGGATGCTGGCTATTTCATTAAAGATAGCATTAGGATAATCTTCAAGAAATTGCAAGTAATAGTTGATGTCTCTGTTCTTTATCAATCTAGGATTCCAAAGCACTAATTCTTGTTTAGGAAAGTAGCGTCCGACTATTCTTGATTCGACGATAAGGTCCTCAAAGTCGTTCATCTTATGCTCTCTCGATAAACATGTTTTTGGGATAGTAGAATTTCTCGACCTTGTAAATTTCGCCATATTGATAATCGGACATTATGTATTTCACTTCATCATTCTCCATTACCATCTCTATTCTGGTATAGGGAAATATGATTTTACCAAAGGAATTGAAGCCGGTAAAATAAGGTTTGGGATTTAGTTTCACTACTTCTTCTCGACTCAGTTGAAATCTTTCTGTTACCACAAAGAGTGGAAAGTGGATGAAGTTTAGGTTGTTTAGTAAAGGATTGTCGAATAATGCTGGGTCAATTTCAGCTAAAGTATAAGCATCGACAAGTGGTAACTCTTTATTTGTTGTTGCTAGTTTCACTGACCAAACAGAACGAAAATCGTAAGCATAGCGTTTATTTACTTCTGCTGCTTTAACTTGTGATAGTTTTAGTCTTGTTTTGAAAGCTGAGTAGTTTAGTGCTTTAGCGACAGTTTCTGCTGCGCTAGAGACGCGATTATATTGATAGTAGTTTTCATAATTGTGGAAGATTATGCAACGTGTATCATCGAATATCTTTGCTACTTGTTTGCGATGTTCATCTAGTATTTTTCCCTTTATTGCCATAAAGAATTTGCCATAGGATAAGAACCAATGCTCTCTATTAGCATCGTAATTTTCTTTAATATCTGCATAAAGCATTGGAATTATTCTCCTATTTCGAGATAAAAGTTCGTTGGTTTTATGCCAGTGAAGAAGACATCACAATTATGTGTTTCATTGAGGAAAGGACCTTCAAATGTTTCTGCTACAACTTGCGTTAATTCTTTTCCTTTCATTATGCCAGGAAATCTTTCGATGGTTTTGTAATAAGGGTAGTAAACGTTTGCTGCTAATCTGAAGAATATCGTCTTTGGGTTTATTATTTCTTTGTTGGTCTTCTCAACTATGTAAGTTGGGTAAATCAAGAAATCTTGGTTTTGGGGATAGAGTCCCGATTGTAAGACAGCTAAATCTTCTTCTGTAAATTGAGCATAACTAAAAGTATCAAAGATTCCTCTCTTTGTGCGTACTACATAATTCACTAAGGTTTGGTAAGCTACTCTTATATTTTCCCAACCTGGAAAGATGAATTCTAGATGCGTAATTTCCTCTAATGGTATTTCTGTTGAGATTGTACGGTCAGCTAATATTTCTAGTTTCTCTATGTGTGTGCCTTCGCGTATTATTTGTAAGTCGTCATCAGGAGAGTAAATATTGGAAACACCGAAATCGTCTCTATCGACAACATAGAATTTGCTCATATCATCTTTCCTATTATCAAGTTGGTTGGCATTAAGAATGGTTCAACTTTCCAATAACGATGTCTTCTTCCTTCAACATATCCAAGTACGCCAATCACGTTATTTTTCTTCATCTTTACTGTTGCATACATGGTTGCTTGATTGTTATACTCTCTAAGAAACCTGGTTTCTGTTGGTTGATATTTGCCATTTATGCGAAAGTAGCAATTGCATCGATCATCAAGCCTTGAGCGTTTTTCAGCAATATAAGTTGGAAAGAGATAATAAGTGTTGTCAATTCTGTTTGGATATAATCCGCTTGTGAGGACGTCTAAATCTTCTTCTTTGAATTCTGCTTGCGTAAATAAGTCCATTATCCCTTTGTTTGTCTCGACAAGGCATTTAACCAAGTCGATGAAATATTGCTTTTTTGGATAATAGATTACTTCACGAATCTCTTCTAGTTTGATAAAGGTTGGTGCTAAAAATGCTGCCCTTCTAAACTTTTCAGGAACTTTACTGAAGGATTGGAAATCAAATCCTGGTTTAAGGACTATTGTTTCATCGGCTAATTCAATTCCTACTGCTTCACCATCTTGATAAACCAGTTCAGCGTTTTTCATTTTCTTGCCTTGTAATATTCGATATAGACGTTCAGCGGTTTGATTACTGTGGTTAGTTTCAGGTAACTATGATGATATACTGGCATATTCTTGGTTTTACCATATATGTATTTCAGTTCACCATCATGTGCTACACCTCTTCCATGCCATAAAAGTATTGAGTTTGAATATTTTCCTCTGGTGTATAAACTGTAAGTACGGTATCTTTTTCTCGGTGATGGGCATTGTTCTGCTAGTAAATAAGGGTAATAGAGATAATTCTCATTTGGCTTTATTAAACCTGAGGCAAGTATTTTAGCATCTTCTTCGCTATATTCTGCTTGCGTATCGACATCCATTATTCCTTCTTTAGTTACTACCAAGAACCTTGCTAAACTTAAGAAGCTATCTGTATCTCTATCTAGAATTGTGTACAAACCGATTATTTCTTCTAGTGGTATTGTGGTATATTGAATGTAATCGAATTCAGCATATATACGTCTCGGTTGATAAAAATAATAACTAGGATGACAGAGCATTAATGTATCTTTTAGTTGCAAAGTAGCCAATTTACCATCTTCGTAATACTTTTCAAATTCCTGATATTGCATAATATGCCCTTCCTGATGATGCTAATGTTCGTCTTTCTAGTTTTATTTTGCCTGTTAAGGGATTTATGCCAGTATAGATTGTTTCGTAAAATAGGTCGCCAATTTGCAAGCCTCGGATTTTATCGATTTCAATTATCGGTGATAGTTCAGAATCGACTAAGACAAGACCAACTATGTATTCTGTTGATAATGTTGAAGTTACGCTTGCAATTCTATAGTTACCGCGTTCTATAGGTTTGCTGGTAAACATTAACGAAGGGAAGAAGGCAAAACCATTTTTCGTGAATAACGGGTTCAACAATAGTTCGCTATACTGTTTATCGTAGTTAAATCCTGATATTCTGATAAACTTGTCATGAATGAATAGCAATCTATCTTTCTTATCGCCCGATCTTACCTTCTTTATTTCCTGGCATTCCCAGTTATAATCGAATTCATCTTCTTTGAGAAAGTAGACGTCATAACCATTTTCAATCTTATGATGAAGGTAGCTATCTTTGATGACTATCACACCTGAATCATCATCAATTAGCATTTGCTCTTTACCGAATTTATTCGATACTACACCATCGAGAATTTGCCGCGTCATAAAAACTCTTCCCCTTTAGTACTGTTTCTATCTTCAGGTTCTTTATCTTTATACCAGTCTCTACCAATTCATCAAGATATATTGCCGAATAGTTTTTGAGAAATAGAGTCTCTTCTGCTTCTCTTACAACTTCTAGTTGCTCTTTTCCGGTAAAGCTATAGCTAGCAATTTTGCTTTGTGCTCCATATTCATTTATGATTGTATTGAAAGCCAGTGTCGTAAATTCTATGTTTCTTGGATTGCGTATTACACTTTTACCAGCTATCAGATATAAGGGAAAGAGAAGTGAGTTAGCTCTTTGAATTATTGGGTTAGTTATAAAGTCCAAATCCTTTTCATCTATAATTGCATTTGTACTTGCATCCATTATGCCAAAATCGGTATAAAGCAAGAACTTTGTCAAACAATGTAATGGTGGTTGGTTTATTATTGCGCATATTCCGTGTATGTGCCGTAATCCGATATTGGTAAATACTGTTTCTGTATCTGGATCAATTTTTGCTCGATGTTTAAAATCGAAGAAGTTGCCCGAATAATCCAATAAGCTTATTACAGCAACGTTTCGTTCTGGATCGTAAAATCCTATGTTGTTATTAGCGAATTGATCTCTTATGTATTTCATTTCGCCATCCTGATTTCAAAGACTCTGTTTTTAAGGGATAGTATTTTTCCACCTTTATCCCTTATTCCAGTTTCTACTACTTTGTAATACTCTGAACCTGATGTTGTTTTTGATATTGCCGTTATTGCTGATAAGGATGGTAGTAAGAGTTTTCGTGCTGCAATGATTGCACTAATTGGTGGATAGTAGTTAAACATGTTAATGTTGGCGGTGATGTAATCGGGATTATTCACTATATCAGCGTATGTTTGCGGATCGATTTCTAGTTTTTCTGAGGAGACAATTATTTCGGGGAAGACTACGAATTCTTGCTGTGTAAAGATTGGATTGAGTATAATGTCCAAATCATCCCTATTGTAGAGAAAACTGTTAAGGACAATAAAGTCATCATAGACGAATATTGGCAATCTCTTCGTTGAGATATTTATAAAGTGCACTGTTGTGTATTTTAATTCTTTTGGTTGTCTGTACTTATCTAATAGGCGAAAATCTGCCCAAAGACGCGTATACCCCTCAGTTCCTCTAAAATTTCCAATTCTGGCAAAATGTGAGTAAAGCAATATCTTATTATCGTCATCGATAAGATAAGCATTTCGCGGTTGCCGAATGAATCTTACCATATTCAAATTATCCTGTACACTTTTTTGCAATTTGGTGATTTGCCAACGAATTTCAATTCTTTTGGTTCTTTACTTACTATGCCAGTATCGACAGCCTTAAAATAGTCTATGTTGCCATTTAAGTTTTCGATCACCACTCCTTTTATTGCTGTTAATTTAGGTAGTTCAGAATTATCGACATGCAAGATTGGCCAGTACAAGAATAATTGTGTAGCTTCAGCTGCTAAATCAGCATATTCATAATTCTCCTCTTCTTTGTCTGGCACTAACATTAGTTCTGGAAAGGCGATGAAGTTATTATTATAAAATAGTGGATTGGTCACAATTTCGAAATCATCGTAGGAATATTTATGACTCCAAATTACAAAGTAGTCATCGTAAAGAAATACGGGTATCTTTGTAGCAGCATTGAGTATTATTAGTTCATTGGCATTTCTGTTCTCATCGATTACTCTATAAGTTGTGATAGTATAATCGTAATCCTCTTCTATAGTAGAGAAAGAAGAGATTGCCATTGTGCGATTTTTATCGTCAATGAGTACTTTATCCCAGTTAGTTTCATAGCGTAGCATTTTAGAACTCCAGTGTTGTGTCTATTTGCAATGCAGGGATTAAATCGAAGTTATAGCTTATGTTTAGGTTATCAGCTAAAATTCCTGTAAACATTACTTTTCCACTATCAACTATTACACCCCCACAATAACTTTCGATGTTTTCGTACCATGGGATTGAACAATCTTTTTTCTTGAAATTCAACATGAATGTCATATCAGCAATTCTTACGTATTCAGTCCTTTCATCGATTATTTCAGTAGTTGTTTCTGTAAGCATTAGTGAAGGAAAGAAGATGAATCTGGAATTTGTAATTATCGGAAATAGCAAACCTTCAAAATCTTCTCTAGGAAAGACAAAGAATGCGTCACTAGAAGTAAAGAATCCTGCTTTTTTATCATTTGCTAGCACTAAATGTTCAAATGGACGTAAACCATAATCAGCAACATTAAACAATCCTAATATTCGGTAATTATCCTTTACCAGTTTCTGAAACAATTCGTCGCTTATTCCCCAATACGAATAATTTTCACCCGTATTAGGGTCCCAGAAGGCACGATGAATTTCTGTTGTTTCTTCATATTTTAGCCTGTTCGAATAGACCACGATGTTTTTATCATGGTCTATGAAACCCATCTTTTCATATCTTTCGTCGGTAATTAACCCATTATGCACGTAGAGCATTTCTTTCTCCTTTTCAGAATATTCTGAAGAAGAAGTTCAGTTCGCTTTCGTTCGTTATTGCCACTTCAATGTTTATTGGCAATAGTCCGGTAAACACCACTTTCAAGTTTTGAAATTCGTCGACACTTTCATACCAATGTTTGTTTCCTAATTTCTCATGCGCTGTTGCATACAGCGCAATATTGTCAAACGATAATTTGATTCCAAAATACAATTCTTTGTCCAACTCTTCATTCACCAATAACCATGTAGGAAACAGCAGGTATTCATTTGCCGTTAACAATGGTGAGAATATGAATTCGAAATCCTCTTTCCTGAATAACACTGGCGAATTATTTTCAAGAAGATAGCCAGCATATCTATCGTTCTCGAAAGTAAGATATTCTAATGGGTAACTTATACCCATATGTTTTAGCTGCACTAAACCTGTTATCCTATAGTTATACATTGCAAGTTGAGAGTAAGTAAACGTTTCAATTGCTAATCTTCTATAATCAGGAAATCGTTTCTCAAACTCTTCGACAATAAAGTCGCTTAAAGATTCTGGGTAGACAATCAACTTACTTTTATCATCAAACATCGCTACCTTGCGTGTATAAGATGCGTATGGAACGTTATAATCGAACATTTTATCGGAACGTCGTATAATCATTTTTATCTCCACTCGAAGACAATTTCTTTTATGTTTTCTTCAGGATTATCAATTCTTACGTTCAATGGCATTACACCAGTGAACATAAGTTTCTGGTTTTGATATTCTCGAATCGTTTCGTACCAGTTTGATGTTTTAACTGGCTTATTAATCCCAACTTCAAAATCCCAATATCCGATCCTTATTTTCTGGTTGTTTAATCTTTCCCGACTCATTTCGTTGGTTATCATTAGTGTTGGGAATATCAAATAATTGAAGTTGGTGAAGAATGGTGTACTGATTGCTTCGTATGTTTCATTATCGAATATGGCCATAAACGCGTTATCGATTACTATCCCTGTATTTTCTCCATTTGTAAATACAGGAAATTCAGAACTATGCATCTTGCCATAGAGATTTAGTTCGATATTGCCAATCTGATAATAATTCAGATTGACAATGTTATCGAACACTGTTTCACGGATGTATTTGATTTCGAAGTTTCGATACTCTTCTTCTACATCAATTTGATTTAAGGTTTCGAGCAATCCTCTATACGGAAGTATTACAGTTCTATTGTTCGTGTTAATTATCCCACGAATCTGGTACAAACAAAAGATATGATATATTCCGTTTCCCTTATCGAGGAGCATTTTATTTTCTCCCATTTAAATGGATAACCCTACCAAAGTTGCTTCTAAAGTTAGGGTTATCCTTGATTAGAAAGACTGTTTCCATGCCGAAATTAATATCACTATTATCAGCATAGCCATCGCTGATAATAATCAATACATCGGCATTTACTTTATTCTCTCTAATCCAATGTCGAATACAATTAAAATCTGTTCCACCTCTTCCAAAAACTTTGTAATTTCTGGAAGGAGTGAAATGTTTTTCTACTTTACGTACAGAAGTGTCGAACTGAATTACAGTTATATCTGCGTTCATCTGATTGATTATCTCATATGTTGCTCCAATGAATTCTGAGAGCATTTCGTTATTTATGCTCCCAGAAACATCGAGAGCAACTAAAGCGTGTAATTTTACATCATCGATTTTTAACCTAGGAAATATCCCATACGTGTACAAATACTCTTTCGGATGGCTCCAGTCACTAAAATCGGTTATCATTCGGCGAAGATACTTAGTCAATATCTTTCGCCAATCTAATTTGGGAAATAGAATCGATTTAATTTCTTCAAGCAGAGGATTTCTTTCTCCACCTGGAAGTTTAGATATTGATGAGACAATTTTGGAAAGTTCTTCTTTTGAAATCACCGGTTGACCACTACCTTTGTAAATATGCTTATCAAATCCAGCGTTGGTCAACCCATTTCCGTTATTCTGATTCTGATTTCCATTAGTGAGCTTCTCGTAAACTTTTTCCGCATTGATGATATTATCCATATCATCGCGTGAAAGTTTACGATCGAGCACGATATTTTTTGGCATTGTAAATTCGCCACTAAGACTGTCATTTATAACAGCATCGGTAGCGATATTCCATAGCGTTATGTTTCTATTACCAATTCTTTCCAAATGTGAAAGAGCAATGTGCATTATTTCATGTGCAATAACGCCACATTGCTCTTTTCTATTTAATTTAAAGAATGCGTCGGGGAGATATATTCTCCCCGACTTATCAACAGCAGCCAAATATTCACCATCTTCATTCTTTTCTTCAATTTCTGGCTCAAGCATCATTGCAATTGAGCCAAAAAATGGTGAAGCAATAATAAGATTTGCCCGAATCTTTCTGTATTCAGTCAATTTTTCTTCGCGAGTCATTTTTATTTTCCTTTTTTTTTACTTTAAGAAATCGCCAAGAACCCCAACTGCTTTCTTCCAATTAGGGTTCATCATAACGATCTTTGGATTTGTTTGGAGCAAGTTATTTAATATCATTGTTCCAAACTCTTCCGGTATGCTCTTATCAATTATTCTATCAAAGAGCATACCAACCTTATTTGAATCATTGCAGTATTTAATCAATGCAGTGCTAATTGCATACTGCATTTGCACATTGGTTGGAAATGCAACTTTCTTATCCAATACATCTTCTACCTTTGGCATATCTTTATATACATCAAGATATGCCAAAAACTCTGAAGCCGCTGATTTTCCTACACAACCAGCAATAGCTTCGAAACTTCTGATATTCCGTTTAAGCAGATAATTTACATTGCGTGACCATGCGCGTGGATTAGGCCACGCATTATCTGTAGTATCAGGATCGTAGTTTATTAAATTTCCTAGCTTATCAACACCTTCTTCAAGGTTTTGACAAGACCAGGAAATATACGATATTATTTCGTCAGACACATTATGGCTAAACGCCCAATTTAGCCAATCTTTTAATGATACAGTAAACTCTATTTGAATTACCCGAGCCTTTAAAGGACCTGGTACTTCAAATATTTCTGCTCTATCTGTTTCGCGATTTCCCGCAAAGCAAACATACCAATCTTTCTTCAACTTAAATTGCCCAATACGATGTTCGAGAGCAATTTGATAACCTAGATTCTGCAAACTTCTTCTTGAACAATTAAACTCATCAAGGAAGAGAATTCCTTTTTCAGGAAATAAATCATTTCCTTCAAAAGGAAGTTCTTTACTTCCTTTCCAGGTTACCCAATTATCTTCAACAAAAGGTATGCCTCTTAAAACAACTTCATCTTGTAATTGCATATCAAACACATGATATGCAATTCCAAGCTCTTCAGTTGTTTGTTTAATTATCTCTGATTTTCCAACGCCCGATGGACCAGTTAAAAACATGCTAGGTCCATCAGGATAGAGAGACTTGAGAAGATTCTTAATCTCTGAGGCTTTCATTTCTTTTTCTCCCTTTAATTATTCAGGATTATATAGGTGGTGAACTTTTGATTGAGAGCCGCAAATTCTAGCGGCTCATACAAGTTAACCAGTGAAAAGTTTTTCGCTATCTTTTTTACTAATTCTTCCAGTCTCTTCTCAGAGTTTCTGGAAGAGAAATAAAACAAAGATACATATCCCTTTTTTATCAATTGAGGTATGTATCTTTGATCGAATTCTGATAATTCCCATCTTGGATAAATTCCTTGATGGGCCTCAAGACAATTCAAAATCGCTTTTTCATTCTTGCTTAAGTTCTTCATTTCTTTTACCTCTCTGCAAGAAGCATCAAGACAAGAAAGTACAACACAAGAACGATAAACTGCATTATTTGTTGCATCATCGTTTTTTCTCCTTATTACCCTAAAAGGATTAGGGTAATAATTGTAAATAGAACGGCGGATATTAGACATACAATTGAGAGCATTTTCTTTGCCCCCTTTAAGGAATTTAAACCAAAAGAGCGAGAAAACTTTTCGGTTTTCCCGCTCTTCTAGTTTCGTATGGTTCTTATACCCTTTGGAGAGGTATAAGATGTTTAGAGTTTTATGACTTTTCATTGTCTGTCTCTCGATTCGCCAGAATGATAGCACAACGATTGCCAGCATGCAAGTATGGCCATACCAGCCAACAGCCATAGCAGCCAACAGCCAACAGCCTAGCAGCATGCCTACATTATATAGCTGCTAGCAGCTAGCAGCCAACAGCAAACAGCCTAGCGAGCCTCCACATTAAAATCCCTAAAGACCTGAAACCTCGCAACGATCCCGAACCTCTCTGCAATAACTACAATTTGCAATCCTACCGAACCTATGCTAGCCTCTCTTTCAGAAATAACTAACTCGAATCCGAATCCGAACCTATACCGAATCTATCTTTGAAAATAAATCCTATGCTAGCCTCTCTTTCAGAAATAACTAACTCGAATCCGAATCCGAACCTATACCGAATCTATCTTTGAAAATAAATCCGCTACCGAATCTGAATCTATGAGATAAATAAAATCCAGGAAATTGAGAAATGATGCAAAATAAGAATGCAACACTAATAGGCAATATTAATAAAATGCATATTATTCGTAAAATTGATAAAATAAATAACATAAGCAAAATGCATAAAATAAAAATTGTGGTGATTCCCCCATATTACTAATAGGCGGCGGCCTTTACTTTTTAAAGGGGTACCCCTCAATCAATTCCAAGAAACTAATCCTGGAATTTTTCATTTCTTCTCCAAACATTTTTTCAATGTCCTTTTTCCAGCAGCCAAACAATTTTCGTGTGTTATAATTCCTTCGTATCTATGCGATAATCGATAAAGCAAGGCAATCAAGACCAAAGTCAGTTTCCTATACAGATATTAATAATATATAGGTATCTGTATACGCAACTCGCTATTACGAAGAAGTTATAGAACGCGAGATTCAGGACAGGGTTTAGGCAAAGAGCAAAAGAAAGGGATAGCCTTGAAATGAACTTAGGCTATCCCATTCTAGCCGAAGCTTTGATTGGATTGGATGCTAATTGTGGATAAATGCAATAACTATTTATGAAATACCAATCGATTCAATTAATATTGCATTATTTATTCTTGGCTTCAATATCCATATTTTTTAGCTGCGCTAACTGATGCTCCATTTCAAGTATAAACCTTTGCCTTTCAACATCATCGTGGATATAATTGGTAAGCCAGCTTCCAATCAAGTTCATGTAGTTAGCAAGGCTCTTAGCTGAGATTAGTGAGCCAATGTCTTTCTCGATCTCGATAGCTGTTTTGATTGTCCTGGTAAGAGTTCGTTCAACAGCAAGGAGCTTTCCTAACTGGTCTGCTTGGAATCCTTGTTCGGAAATTGCTGAGGCTAGCTTTGATTCGATAATCCTGAGATTTGCAATTGTTGACTTGAGAGAATAGAGTTCTTGTATGTCGGACATTAGTGCATTGGCAGTTACCCTATCTTCATCAGTTAGGTTAGAAATGAGCGGTGATTGATCTTTTGCTCTAGGCATTGCCTGTCTCCTCAAAGGTAAATTAATTACTAGTATGATAACACATTAGAGGTGAATATGCCAAATATAACATTTGGTTTGAATGAAGAGAAGACTAAAGCTCTGGTGATGATTGTCACTTATTATGGTACAACTGTCTCGCAATTGTTGGAGCCATATATCGATTATCTTATTGCTGGAAATGTGCCCTTTGGCTATGAGCATTTGCTAAACCCAGAACTTATCAATATTGATGAGGTGATAGATGAGGACAAAGAAAGTGAAGGAACAGGAGACGACCAAGATTGACAAATTGGAAGAATTGAAAATTAGGATGGAGAAATACGGAATTCCTGTAAAAGGATTGGATGACCCGCCTTTGCCAAAACCGGAATGGTGCCGTTACGTTTATGGTAGTGCTGGTAGAAGAGGTTGAATTATGGGATAGGTAATGGCAGCAAATGTAAATGAAATTCGTAGATTGTATGAACCTTATCGTGTTCAGCAAGAGCTGATAGATAAGGTTGATTTCTCTAAACGGTATATTATCATTGAAGCTCCAACTGGTTTTGGTAAGAGCTTTATTGGTGTAAGAGCACATTTCGAGACTGGTGCAAAAAAGAGTCTGATAATTACCAGTACAAGGCAGTTGCAACTTCAGTATCTAGAAACTTGCGGACATTCTGGTCTTGTGGTTCAATTTGGTAGGAACAGCAGATTGGTTTTCAGAGTAGCGGGAATGCTAGACGGAAGAAGATCAGAAATAACAATAAGCAATTACTTGTTGTTCGATAAGCTAGATCAGACTTACGATTTAGTTGTTATCGATGAGGGAGATGATATTGAATCCCTGCAAGCTGCTGCTAGCAAGGGAAAGCAGATAGTTGTGATGTCTGCAACAATATTGAATCCCAGACTTCTTCTTGCTTCGAAGGGCATTCAGGCTGATGATAGCGAAATATCTTATGCTAGCATTGGGCCTTTGGTAAAGAAAGAACTGCGCCCTATCTTCTTTGATCCGATCGATAATGTCTCATTCAAGAATGGGCAATTTGACAAGATAGGGGATGGTGTGCTAAAGTATGTTCAAGCGTACAGAGGACTAAGAGGAATCGTGCATACAGTAAATTTCAAATTGACTGAGGCACTTGAGGAAAAACTTTCTCCTGTGTTAGGCAGCGATCTCCTCGTTCAGTCCCCAAAGACCAATCGAGTCGAGGTAGTCAACAAATTTCGCAATGGCGAAGGGAGGGTGCTTATTGGTCCAAGTTTACTGAGAGGTCTAGATTTACCAGGTGATTTGGGCAGGTTTGTGATTTTCGCTAAAGTACCATTTCCTAATCTTATAGAAAAAGCACCGGAGGGAGTTGAATGGCAAGAGTGGTATGAATGGAGTACGATAAGGTCGTTGGTTCAGGGTGCTGGTCGTTGTAGTCGTTCCGAATTCGATTGGTCTTTAGTGTACATTCTCGATTCTAATTTCGGTTGGTTTTATGAAAGAAACAAAAACAAATTTCCCGAATGGTGGGAAGTAAAATAACAAGGAGCAACAACAATGGGTCTTATTCCAAACATCTACAAATCCGATGAGCCACGCAAACTAAAGGTAAGAGTATTCGATGTCCAAAAGAAGGATGAGGTCGTCAATCTCCGTGATGGTAGTGTTGTAAACAAGGAAAGGTTGTATCTTGGTGTTGAGAGTCCTGAAACTGGACGTACACTTCAGAGCATCCGTTTCAACCTTTCATCTTCTCCCAGGTCACCTTGGCGTATGTTCTGGAAGAGGTTAGAAGAGCTGGGGATGCCCAGGGAAGTGGAATTTGAGGAATGGATTCTGAACAAGGTTCTTGTTCTTGAGGAAAGGACTTTTGAGGGTTCAAATGTCAGTTTTAATTATTGGTATCCGCTTGAGGTTCAGGAATATGTTCCTCAAGAAGTTCCTGAGAATGATGCGATAAGGACAGCTTTGATGCAGATTTTCAATGGTGCTTCAGTATTGCCATTGAGCATTTATCAGGAACGTGTTGTTACAATGAGTGACAGTGAGTTGATGCAGAAGTTGCTTGATTACACCAGCCTCAGTGATTACAATGTGCACTTTGACGAGCGTCGACAGGAGATAAATTTTGTCCCCTTCTAAACCAGTCCTTCATCAATCGATGATAAATGACTATCTCAATTGTCCAAAGATTTACTACTATAAGAATGTAGAGATGCTCGCTTCTCGTGTCACTGAGGATATGTATTTGGGCAGTTGTGTTCATGCAGCACTAGCAGAGGCAGCCAGAAGTAATCTGGCTGCCGACCTTGCTGCTGAATACTTTGAGTACGAGTTCCTTGCCAATGAAAAGAAAGAGGAAGTGGAGATTATTCATCGAGATAATCTTCTCACTGATGGCAGTGAACTTGTGAAAGAGTATGTTTCGAATTTTCCTCTTGATTGGATAGCAGTTGAACAATCGGTCGAAGTCGATTTGGGGAATATTGTGCTTGCCGGTACAATCGACCGAATAAACTCGAAAGGCACTATTATTGATTATAAGGTTGTTGGTAGGCCAAGAAAGACTGAGAGACCAGATGTGCAAGCAGTTCTTTATTCAATCTTGTCTGGTAGCCAGAGTTTCGAGTATCATTCTCTTGTCAGGGCTTCGGTGCCCTATATAAAGATAGCCACAATCAATATCCCAGATTCTCTGATAAAGTGGTTTAAAGAGGAATTTCTGGTAAACATTGTTGGCTCAATTGGTTCTGGTTATTTTGTTCCCAATTTTGTAAGCTGGTGTTGCGATAAAAAGTTCTGCCCATTTTATAATTATTGCGTAGGAAGTAAACTATGAGTGATGAGAAGGCTTTAGCTCCGGTACAGTGGAATTTCGATCAGGCTTTGTCTTATATTCAAAAAGAGTGGGATTTGGATTGGAAAGAAGCAAGGAAACTGCTTAGAGTTGCAGGAGCAGCAGTTATCAATGAAATGTCGGTAAGGGAAGCGATTGAGATTGCAAGAGCATATAATTTGCCTCTGCGAGCAATCGCTCTTATCCCAACTCAGAATGGGTTGCAGCCTTATGTTAGTGCTGATGGTTTCCGTTGGGCATTTAGGACTGACCCAAGAAAGCCTAAGAGCATTGAAACAGAGATTCTTAAATATCCTTGGGATACTGAAGAGAGGGTGGCTGTAGTTAGGGCTGTAGCGACATTTGAGGATGGCTCGGTTTATACTGCTTATGGTGCAGCCTCAAAGTCAAAGAGAGGTAGGGATTTATTTACTGATGAGGATTTGTTGATGCTGGCAGAGACTAAAGCAGTTAGGCGTTGCCTTGTGAATGCCATTGCTTTTCCCTTCCGGCCAGTCGAAGATGTATTGGAGGAACAGAATACTCCAGTTGCTGAGAAACCGGTTATTGTTCAAGAAGAGAAGGTTCCATTTAACATCGATACTTTTGTACCGAAGAATATTGTTGAGGCACTAGCTACAGCCAGAAGTGAGCTTAACCTTACACCCGAAATCTTGAACAAGATTCTCGGTACAAATGCTCCTGTGCCATTTTACCGCGATAGGTTTATGGAAGCATGGGAAAAGATTAAGAAGTATGTGAAGGAGACGATGGAAGATGCGTAGAAAGGTTGAGGTTCCTGATAACAATATAATTACACCCGATGTCGTAATTCCTGATTCTGGGGATTTGGCACCACAAGCTCCGACAAAGGCAGAAATCAATTACTCATTCGATTTCAATATTGGTGACAGGGTAACATGCTTGTTAACTTCAAATGAGGAAGTTTCTGGTGTTGTTAGCTTTGTCACTGAGAATAATGTTTGGCTAAAACCTACAAGTTATGCCTCAATGGGAAAGGTGGTTAGCAAGAACCAGATTCTCTATGTCAAACTTGGTGGTAAAGCAGAGGACGTGAAAGAAGACCAATTCTTGAGGGAAGGTGTAGGGTATCTTTTCAAGATGGTCGGTGGTAGTGCTTTCAACGGGATGCTTACCAAGCTTGGTTCGGATTGGTGTTTGTTGGCTAATGGTGCTGTAGTCAAGCTAGCTAATGTTATTTACATTTCATGAGGGAAAGGGATGCCTAAGTATACGGTAGATTACTTTGAGGAAGAAGAGTTAGATGAGTACAATCCTCGTTATCATCGTAAGTCCAGCAAGGAAAAGATTTCCAGGCTGAAAGAGAGGATAAAGGAACTAGAGGCAGAGAATGCTGCCCTTCGTGAAATAGTCAATGAGTATCAAAAGAAATGGCCCTAAAATTAGAGAATATTAGCCTCCCTCCTCACTATAAGTCGGGCACTAGCAATAGTGCCCGACTTCCCTTTTTTTGGAGAAGAACATGGTTAATGACCTTTTCTCTTTCCCATTGGTCAATCACACTTTGCGTTTCCTAATTGGAGCGGTCTTGGTTTGCGTTCTGATAGCCATTAGTGCGATAATAATGGAATTAGACAAATCTCATGATGATTCTTGGTAAGGAGCATACTATGCACAGAGGTGATTTGGAATACATCAAGGGTATAATTAGTAGTCTACAGACTAGTAATCGTATCGATATTGCTGCTAGTGGTGTAATAGCCCATGTCTATAATCGCCAAAGCAAATTCGTCAGTCACCAAAGGATAGATTACGAAGTTAGTTTTCCTCCTCAAGATACAATTCTATTTGCTAATCTCCGCCATGCAGCAACGATATGGTTTCATGAACCAAACAAAGAAGAAGCAGAGACTTGGCTACTAAAGCCATTGCAAGAAGATAAGCTTGAAAGAGTTGTTTTCACTGAAACACTACCTACATCATTCACTCAACCATTGTTCAGAGAAGCAGAGTATTGGTTGGGCTTAGATTGGGATTTATGGGAAGTCTGTGGTATAGTATGGTTTGTATCCTATAAACATGTTCTAGAAGGATACGACTTAATTCATCAACCGATATGGAAAATCGCATCTAATTCATAAAATTGTTAGGAGAAGAGAATGTACGATAACTTGCCCATTAGTTTTGGTTGTGGTGTAAATTCTGTAGCGATGACGATAATGCTCGTCAACGAAGGTTGGCGAGGGCCGATCCTGTTTGCTGATACAGGCACTGAGTGGCCTGAGACCTATGAATATTTGGATTATTTTAATAATTGGCTAAAGAGCAAAGGTCTTGAAATCACCATTGTTGGTGGTGAGTGGCGAATTGATAAGAAAGTCAAAGCAATGAGCCTGATTGAATATTGCGAACATTATAGAATAACTCCATTTCCACGTGTACGTTGGTGTACCAAAATGTGGAAAACAGAGCCGCTGGAAAGATGGTGCGAAGCACACAATTACAAACTTGCAGATACACTCATTGGTATCGCAGCGAATGAGGCACATCGTCAACCAGAGCGTATTAGACCCCTCGTAGAACGTGGTATTGATCGCGATGGTTGCATCAAGATCATTCAAAATGAA
>Ga0207433_10007442_pt1 | contig 18304 bp, 18 predicted proteins | sample YelNatPaOPGAMG01_FD_187559 | JGI IMG/M metagenome (GOLD analysis project Ga0207433, IMG submission 187559) | Hot spring thermophilic microbial communities from Obsidian Pool, Yellowstone National Park, USA - OP-RAMG-01 (SPAdes) (version 3) | ecosystem: Environmental > Aquatic > Thermal springs... | reverse complement strand
CTCATAAAACTGCGTCACAACTCCCTTCTTAGCGTCAGCCTTCAACCCAGCCCACGTTACAGAGTTAGAAAAGCGAATATTCGCACCTTCACTATTCACGAAAACTTTGCCAATTTTTATTCCCGTATAGTCAACCGTCCCACGAACAATCTTTTTAGAAGTGTGCAGCTTTTTCTCCCAAGCCATAATTTCTTTCAGCTTGTCCTCGAAGGCTACATCTTCCAAGTCAACTTTCACCTTAATCTTGTAAGAAGCCTTATACGCTTTTGTAGGCGCAAGCTTGACTGGTGCATGGACATGTCGGCTTGATGCTTTTGCTATTTTGAATGCAATCTCCGCCGCTTGCCTTATGCCTTTTTTAGTTAAATCTGTCGTGGATTGGAAACCCCATGCGCCATCAACCAACGTTCTAACGCCCATTCCACGCTTCCGATTGATTATTCCACGTTGAACTTTGCCATCAGCAACGGTTATAAGCTCGTTATAATGGTCTTCAAGCCTCACATCCACGTAATCCGCGCCCAGTTTAGCCGCATAACCAACAGCAAACAGTGCCAAATCCTCTTCCATAAACGATTCCAACCGCTCACGTATGCATTTTTAGGTTTTAATTTAAAAGTCTTTGCAGATACATCACCATGCTTTTACAATAAAAATGTATAAATATGATGTCCAATTGGCGCTTTTCTATCCGAAAACAATGGAAAGTTTTTTATCTACCATCATATGAAACCATGGATACTGAGAATATTGGAGGAAATTAAATGGCTAAATGTCCAAAATGCGGAACCGTAGTTTCATCGCCAAAGAAGAAGTGGACAATGGCTGGACGACCAGACAAATCAGGAAAGAGAATGCAGTTGGAAATCGGACTTTTCGACTGCCCGAAATGCAAGAAACCATTCCGAGAAGTACTAAGCAAGAAGAAAGTTTAAACTCCACTCGCTGGCGCTTTAAACTCATCCTCTCCTCCCCCTATTTTTCAATTCTTAAAAAGCGGTAAGTTTTAAAGCATAGAAGCCTAAAACAACAAGAACTCTTAATCCAAAGAAGGCGCGAAATTGGCAGTAGCAGCATTCAAGAAACTGTGGAAAAACGAATATTTTCAAACTGCTGTAACAATTCTCTTAATTTTAAGCATAGTATTCGGGTTATGGTATGGCGTACAGTTTGCGCTTAACACTGAACACCCCGCATTGGCAGTAGCCTCCACAAGCATGCTGCCAACGCTAAAAGTAGGCGACTTAATAATAGTCCAAGGCGTACCGCCAGACCAAATCCACGCCAATTACCTTGACGGAGACATCGTCGTCTTCAGAAATAAATCTAACCCTGAAGAGCTTATTGTTCACAGAGCTGTCAGAATAGAAAACACTAGCAGTGGCTATGTCATCTACACAAAAGGAGACAATGTTCCAGGAGAAAGAGACCAATTTTCTCCTTGGCCTGCATCCTTACTTGTCGGAAAAGTTCTGGGAAAAATCCCATGGATTGGCAATTTAGCTCTACTCATGCAATCGAAAGCAAACATGTACATGTTCATAATTGTAATCATCGTTTTAATCGTGCTGTTTTTGATGTTCCCCTTCGAAAGCGAAAAAGAGGAGAAGCAAAGCGAAAAGACGGAAAAATGGAAAGAAAAGAAATTGATTGGAAAAATCAGCTTTAACATGATTTATCTTCTCATCGTAAACATACTAATCGTAAGTTTCATAGCGTTCAGTTTGTGGGGCGCCTTCGCTTTTTGGCAACCTGGAGCCAACCCAGCACAAAACGTTCCAATTCATGGTATGTATCCTGACGTAGAGTTTCACGGCAGCTTCAGCAACGTTCATGAAGTTTATCTCATTTCCAGCTTCCTAACCTACACAATTAATGCTAATGTAAGTGACGGTTCACATGAGGGAGTAAGATTGGGCGTTCCAACTTTCTCGTGGGCTCAAGCCGCAATCATTCTCTTGATAGTTGTAGACGTTTGGGAGCTGTTGAAATTTTTGAGACTGAAGAAAAAGGCGGAAACCGCTATTGAGATTCAAAAGCCTATATTAACAGAATAGTACACTTTAAAATATGCAGTCAAAGCCGCACAAACTAGGTTTTGCAAAACTCAAAGGAAACCGCAAAAAAAGACTTCTAAAAATTGTTATACTCCTAACAGTTTTGGCGGTTGGGCTTTTTGGTTTTTGGGTTATTTTGAGATTTGCGTTAAATACGGAGTCCCCCCTACTTCTTGTTTCTTCAAGCGACATGTGCACTGTTCAAGTTTCTTGTGATGGTTTTACGCATCCCTTTGAACATACACTACATAGAGGAGACTTAATAGTGGTTCAAGGAGTAGACGCTGAAAACGTTAACTCTGAATATCCTAACAGCGACGTCGTAGTTTTTCACGTGCCCCAACAGAATCCTTCTCAAGAAAGTGTATTGGTCATAACACGGAGTGTAGCCAAAACAGAAGTAGACGGCATAATCTATTTCCAGACGAAAAGCGACGGAAAAGGAACACATAAATGGCCTGAACCGCTGGGCGAAAGAGAATACGACAATTGGTATGATTACCGAGAAAATTACACACTAAACGGCATGATTTCAGAAAAGCTTCTAGTCGGCAAAGTTATTTTTCGAATTCCCTGGATTGGGCATTTAGTATTTTTTGTATCTAGTTATTCGGGTATGCTGACAGTAATATTTTTGATAATCGTTCTCATAATTTTCAAGTTCGGCATTCCAAAACTCAAGAACAAAAAAACTGAAAATACGCGCAAAAGTGATTCGGAAAAAGCTTCTGAAACCTAATGCTTTATAAAGGGTATTTAAGCATTCACTATAAGAAGTGATGTTCATGCCGAAAGTTAAAGCTCAAATAAACATAGAAAATGTAGTTGCATCTGCAACATTGAACCAGAAGGTTGACTTGAACGCTGTTGTGAAGGGCTATCCGGGTGTGGAATATCGTCCAGAACAGTTTCCAGGGTTAGTTTTTAGACTTAAGCGACCGAAGACGGCTACTTTGATTTTCAACTCGGGAAAGATGGTTTGCACAGGCGCAAAATCTGAAAAAGAAGCTCGTCGGGCAGTAATGAAAGTCATTAAGGAGTTGAAAAAGGGCGGAATAATAATTATTAGCAAACCCGAGTTGAAGATACAGAACATTGTTGCTTCTGCAAGTTTAGGCGGAATGATTGACTTGGAAAAATCAGCGTACACGCTTGGAAAAACGATGTATGAGCCTGAACAGTTTCCCGGATTAATTTACAGAATGGATGGACCCAAAGTTGTCATATTATTGTTTGCAAGTGGGAAGCTGGTTTGCACCGGAGCGAAGAAAGAACAGGACGTTTATGACGCAGTGCATAAACTCCATAATATACTGGAAGAGCAACAACTCATATTCTACGAATAAACCATTTAAACCTACGTTTTTCGGCCTTTTTATCTCTTTTTGATCTGCTTCAAAATGGTTTTCAGTTGTTCTTCATCTATGGCGCCTGTCTCACATAGTTTATTGGCTATTTCGCCAATGTTAATAAGCGAATGTAGCTTTATTCCGCTTTTTTCAAGTTTTTCTTTTCCGCCTTCTTCTCGGTCAAGGAGTACAACAGCGTCACCTACGACACCGCCTTCAGCCATTATAGCTTTCGCTGCTTTCTTTAAAGATAAGCCAGTCGTAATCAGGTCGTCAACTAATAGTACACGGTCCCCGGGAGCAAGAATTCCTTCAATTCTTCTCTGTCTCCCGTGAAGACGTGCACCCTTACGGACGTAAATGAATGGTTTCTGCAAATTATAAGAGACTATTGAGGCAAATGGAATGCCAGCGACTGGAATACCCGCTATCCTTTCAAAATTTCTTAGGCCTATTTCGGTTTCTATGAAGTTCACAAAGAAGTTGCAGATTTTCTGGAAAGCGTCTGGAAAACTGGGCACTACACGTAGGTCTATGTAGTAGGGGCTCATTTTTCCGCTTGTAAGTTTAAAGGCTCCGAACTGCAAAGCACCTATCTTGTTCAGAATTTTGCAAATTTCAATTTTGACAGTTTCACTGCTTTTTGTTGCAGGCAAAGTTTCACGTCCTCTTGGAAACTTGGTAGATTTTGTTGACTTCAGGGATTAAGCACGTGACTTTCGGCATTTCTTTCTTTAAAAGTTCGGCAAATCTTTTCTGGTCTGCAACGGAGCCCGCGTGATAGGGAACAGCTACTTTGGGCTTTGTTAACCTTGCAATTTCTACGCCAGTTTCGGGTGATGCGCCGGGAGCAATTCCAACGGTGCAGAAGACTACATCAAATTTTTCTTTTTCGCTCATGGTTGCCATTTCTGGGAAGGGTAGGCTGTCTGCTGTGTGAAAAACTTTGACGCCGTCCTCGCTTGTTATTATGAAAGTTGTTGGTGTGGCTGCCGGTGGGTGGTTGCATTTTTCTGCTTTTACTGAGACTTCGCCAATTTTGACTTCTGAACCGGGCTGAACCTCTTGCAGTTTTTCTGAAGGAATGGTGTTTCGCAGTTTTCTTGTGGATGTTGGGTCTGCCACGACCATGCATTGTGTTAGTTTGTGAATTTCTGAGATTAAGGGCTGGTCGAGGTGGTCATAATGCTCATGTGTTATTAATATTGCGTCTACATTTTGGAAGTTTCGAGCTTTAACGTCCACAGGATCTATTACGAATGTTTTGGATGGGGTTTTTAGGGTTACTCCAGCGTAGCGATTAAACCATACGAATAGGACTTCGTTTTTTGCGGGAGATTTTTCAATTGACATGCGTGATTCCTCACACTCATATAATTAGCGTGTTTATGTTTTAAAGAACTTGTGCTGCTGATAAAGGCTTAATAGTTGCTGTTTGCGTGTTTCAATATTCATGGTGGTACAGTTATGGTTGACGTTTGGCTTCCCTACGGAAAAACAGAAGTCTGCATAAGAATTCCAACGCGGAACTTTCTGGGCTCGATAGAACCACATGAAAAGCCCGGTGTGCCAGACGCTAAGGCTGAAATTGAAAGAGCTTTAAAAGAGCCTGTTGGCTCCAAGAGATTAAGCGAAATCGTTAAGCCAGAGCATAAAGTTGCGATAGTTGTTGATGACGCAACCAGACCCGCGCCGAGCCATCTCATGGTTCCACCAATACTTGATGAATTGAACGCGGCTGGAGTTAAGGATGAAAATGTAACGGTGATTTTTGCTTGTGGAACCCACAGGGCTGTAACTCAAGAAGAAGCTGTCAGATTGTTAGGTGAAGCGATTCTTAACCGCGTGAAAGCCATAAGCCACAATTGTAGAGCTCAAGATTTAGTTTATGTTGGCACAACAGCGAAATATGGCACTAAAGTGTATTTGAACCGTGTTTTCGCCGAGGCAAATGTGAGAATACTGACTGGCGACGTAGGTTTTCATTATTATGCCGGTTATGGTGGTGGAAGAAAAAGCGTCTTGCCCGGAGTCTCAGGCGAAGAAACAATAAAGAACAATCACGCCATGATTCTGCATCCAGACGCAAAAACGGGAGTTCTGAAGGGAAATCCAATTCATGAGGACATGGTTGAAGCCGCAAGATTAGCCAAAGTGGACTTCATTTTAAATGTTGTAGCAAACAGTAAAGGCGAAATTGTCAAAGCTTTCGCAGGCGACTTGGAACAAGCCTTTTATGAAGGGGTCAAAGTTGTTGACGAAATGTATCGCGTAACCGTGGACCGCAAAGCAGACATAGTTGTGGTCAGTCCAGGCGGGGAACCAGCAGACTTGAATCTTTTCCAAGCTTACAAGGGCGTTGACAGCGCTTTGGAAATCGTTAAACGCGGCGGCGTGATAATTTTGGTTGCCGAATGCCCTGAAGGGCATGGAAACCAAGTGTTTTATGATTGGATGGTTAAGTTTAAGGATTTGAAGGCTGTTGAGAAGGAGATTAAACGCAATTTTGTTTTGGGCGGACACAAAGCCTACTATCTTATGAAAGCTTTGCAAAAGGTTCAGATAATTTTGGTTTCTGCGATGCCAGACTATTATGCCACGAACATTTTCAAATTGAAAACCGCCAGAGCGGTGAATGATGCTTTAAATGATGCTTTCAACATTGCTGGAAAAAACGCGAGAGTTTGGGTCATGCCCTATGGAAACTTCACCTTACCCGAAGTCAAAATAACCGAAGAACAAACCATTCCAGCAAGCAGTTAAAAACGGAAAATTGATTAACCTTTCCTGAATTTATGCAATAGGACAATTGGGAGACGAAAACTTGCAGCAAACCTTCAAACTGCGCAAATTCACAATGAACGACCTTCGAAGCGTAGTGCACATTAACATGGTTTGTCTGCCAGAAAACTACACGGACTTCTTCTTCGTCGATTTGCACCAGAGATTCCCCGAAACTTTCATTGTTGCAGAAGATAACGGCGAAGTAGTTGGCTACATAATGTGCCGCATGGAGTTGGGCTTGTCAAATTTTGGTTTTAAGGGTTTAGTAAAGAAGGGACACATTGTTTCAGTGGCTGTTCTGCCTCAATACAGACGCAAGGGCATCGGAGAAGCCTTAGTCAGCAAAGCCATGGAGGGCATGCGATTATACAATGCGAAACAGTGTTTTCTAGAAGTAAGAGTAACTAACACTCAAGCGATAAGTCTTTACAAGAAGCTTGGATTTCAAGTGACCCGCACAATTCACGGTTACTATGCTGATGGAGAAGATGCTTACCTAATGAGTCGAGAACTTAAACCCGAGAAAAACGAGTAACGCTAGACGTATGCGTATTCTGCTTTTTCACTCATGAAGTTAATGGCGCCAAGCACAGACTTTGCCAATCCCAAAAGGCTGAGAAGTATGGCGATTGACAAGAATATGCGGAGGTCGACAAGCAAGTTTACATTTTCGAAAGAAACATCAATCACGCCGCCTTTTAAAGAGAAAATCAAGTAGCCTATGACAAACAAGGCTTTAGCAGCATCAAAAAAGAATCTGTAGATTGTTCCAGAAGTAAGCTCACCAACAACCATCAAAACAATGTACACCATGACGAAAGTTTCAATAATCTGTTGCAAGCCTGGAACCAAAGCGGCTGCATGCGCCAAAAACATCGTCCACAACACAAAATATATTACATAAAAAATGACGCCTTTCACAGTTGCTTTTAAGGCTTTGAATGTGAACTTTCTAAGTTTTGTCTTTAGGTTGTCAGCGGTCTCAACCATATGGAATCACCAGGGGTCCATAACTGAAAAGCGGAGTTAGAAAGTAAACTTCAAAATGCCCAGTGCGAGTCAGCCTTGTTATTGGCACGTAAAACTCCACATAGCCATTGTAGAAAGAGTAATGCAAAGCGTCAATAGCGGTTTGACTTTCACCTGCGAGCAAGTCGGCGTCATTGTACATTTGAACTTGCATTGTTCCAGTGATGTCGAAGAATGCGTGGTTCTCAAAGCTCACGGGTACTGTAACCATGGCGTGTGTTGAGTTAAACGCTATATGCTCGGGTGTTCCTAACATGAAATTATAAAATGGTGCGCCCCATGGAACAGACATGTTTGTTGAGGCTTGAACTGGAATTACTTCTGCGACACCCATGCCTAGCGTTGTGAAGATTTTTAGTTCTGTGTCATTGAAAAGGTAGTTTTGGTTGTTCTGCATTAAGTCGCTAAAATTAACTGTCATGTTATGGGTTGCGGTTACTTTTTCACCACTTCTGACGAATGGCACAGATGAGGAGCCTTCAGCAATTACATGCCCATTTTCGTCTGAAACTTTGGTTGTCACATTGAAGAAACCGATGTTGTAAAAGCTCCTATTTGTGATGTTTATGGGTAGAGAAAAGACCATTTCGCCATCTTCGGCAATGTTCATCTGTGGTTCGCCGAATTCGAAATTTACATCTTTAATAGAGTAAACTGCGGTCATTGCAAATATGATTAGAAAAATCCAGAAAATTGTTGTGGCTATGCCTATCATCCGAATTGGTATTTGCATAGTTATTCCTTTTTCCGGCGCTTTTGCAAAGGCTCTTATTGACTGGATTGTTGGGGAGAAGAATTGTTTTTCTGCTGTTCCTTTTGTTCAGCTTGTGGCTGTGATTGCGGTTGCGGTTGGCTTACTTGTTCTGGTGGTATAACGACAAACTCTGGCTCTTGCAGCTTAGCTTCTGGGGGTTTAGCTTCTGGTTTCTGCTCTTTTTGCGGCTCAACTTTTCCTTTCTGAGGTGTTGGTTTTGGCTGTGGCGTAGTTATGGCTGGCTTTTGAGGCGCGACAGCTTCGGCTTTTGGCGCGTTGACTAGTAATGTTACGCCTCTTATTGTGAGCAGTGAACCTATCCAGCCCATCACTCCAAGATACATTATTCTTATGCACGTCGCAATCAGAGGAGCTAGTGCTTCACCGAAAACTCCAACCAAGTCGCTGGAAGTTAAAATTGAAAGGCTTTGCGTTAGGAATCCATAGGCGCTTATGAAAGTAGCTATTAGCAAGACTACGCCAATCATTAGCACGATTATTCCGGAAAGGGTCATCTTTTCTTTAAAGTTCTTGAGCATGACTCTGGCCCCGTTTACGTGATTGTTGAAAAACATATTAAATCTTCTGATACACTAAACAAAATCATAACTATCTATCAAAAATCAAAAACAGAAATTAAGAAAAAATGCGTAGAGATTAAGGCAGCAATCCAAGTTTCTGATAAATCTTCTGCTTGTTCTCTTCAACCTTCTTTGCAACATCCATGAAAATGTTGTTTCCATGAGAGTCGATAGCCACAGCCAATGGTCCAAAATCTTCAACCTCAAAAATCCATAAAGCTTCTGGCGTGCCTAAATCAAGCCACTCGGCGCTTTTGACGTTTTTTATGGCTTTTGCAGCAAGTATTGCGGCTCCTCCGGTGAAAGCGCCGTAAACAGCGCCATACTTTGCCATTGCATCTGTTGTTTTCTTGCCCATTCCACCCTTGCCTATCACAACTCGTACTTTGAAGTTTTTGATGAACTCGTCTTCAAAAATGTCCATTCTTGTGCTTGTTGTTGGTCCAGCAGCAACGGCAATCCATTTTTCGCCTTCCTTGCTCACGACTGGACCACAATGGAAAACGGCTAGTCCTTCAAGGTTAAGTGGCAAAGGTTTGCCTTGGCTATGATATTCGAGGGCTCTTCTGTGCGCTTGGTCACGTGCGGTCACTATTGTGCCAGTTATGTATATTACGTCGTTCACTTTGAGTTTGCGAACTTCCTCTTCTGATATTGGCGTTTTAAGATGGTAAACAGCCATGTTTTTTCACCTCACCATTTCATCTTATGAGTTAGATATTCTACGGTTCCGTCTGCACTAATTCTTGCAGAAGCTCGTCTTGCAGCCCAGCAGTTGAAAGCAACAGCTGCAGGAAACGATGCCGGATGCCTAAAAGCGTAGTCTATGTGCACGCCGAGCACGGTTGTTTTGCCGCCAAGTCCCATCGGTCCGACTCCAGTCATGTTCGCAGCTTCGAAAATTTCCTTCTCAAGTTTGGCAATTTCTGGGTTTGGATTAGGCTCGTTCAAGGGTTTTAGAAGCGCCTTCTTAGCCAGTTTCATGGAAATGTCGGCTCCGCCTCCCATCGCAATGCCTAAAATCGTTGGGGGGCAAGGTTGCGCTCCAGCCTTAATCACGGCGTCTATAACAAATTTCTTCAGTCCCTTTATTCCTTCGCCGGGCACGAGCATTCCTGTTATACAGACGTTTTCGGAGCCTCCGCCCTTCGTCATAACCGTTAATTCTACGCTGTCGCCGGGCACGATTTCCCAATTTACATGTGGTATGAACCTTCCAGTGTTGTCTCCGCTGTTTTTCTGTGTGAAAGGGTCAACGGCGTTTGGGCGGAGTGGAATTTCTTTTGTGGCTTTTCGCACAGCATTCACTAGCGCCTCTTCGATTTTGTCAAGGTCTTTCGCTTTTGAGCCCGCTTTCACATAGAATATTATTGTGCCAGTGTCTTGGCAAACTGGTGCTTGGTATTTTTCGGCGAGTTCAATGTTGTCCAGAATTGCCTTCAGTTGAGTCTTGCCGGTTTCGCTTGTTTCTTCCGCATAAGCCTTCTTTAACGCTTGTTTAACGTCGTCTGGCAAGTAAATCACGGCTTGTTTTAGAATGTTAAAGGCGACATTTTCCACAATTTTCGCTTTCTCCATGCCTTTTCTCCTCTTGCGTTTTCGGTTTTATGAACAATTCACGTACTTATACCTTGTCTTGAGTTGTAAGCAAAACTGAAGATTAATTATAGGTGGACTAGGCGGCTTTTTTCGTCACATCAGACCTAACAAATCTGAAATAAGTTAACACAACAAAAATGGCGGTGTAAATCGCTATTATAACAGTCGCAAGTTTAACGTCTCCAACAGCCGTAAACCCAACCTTTATCCACCGTGAAAGAAACCGAATCTAAAGCCTTAAATTCTCCATAACGTTTGGTTAGACCAGAAACCATGACGACTGGTTGAGACATCAAAGATTTCACCGAACTTGAACAGTCATGCGTGATGTTCTAAAATATTTAAGAATTTCTAAAGTTCACTTTAACTTATCTCTCCATGGTTTCAGCGTTATTGCACTTCGTTTGTTTTAAATATGTCTAGCCGTAACTTTCTCAGTAGTTACAGGAAAGGAGAATTGACTTGATGGCTGAGGAAGAAAAGAAAGAGTGCGAATACTCAAGCACAACTAAGAAGAAATTCGAGTTTCTAGAAGACCTGCCAGGTATCGGTCCAGCTACTGCGCAGAAACTGAAGGAGTTGGGTTATCACACTGTTGAGTCTTTGGCTATGGCTACCGCCCGCGAGTTGGAGCCCGTTGGCATAAGCGAGAAAAAAGCCTTCGCCATAATCGAAGCTGCACGTTCTTCTATAGGCATCTCTTTTATCCGAGCAGATGAGCTTCTTAAAATGCGCCAAAATGTTCTGCGATTAACGTCGGGAAGTAAAGCCTTAGACAGAATACTTGATGGCGGACTGGAAACACAGACAATAACCGAATTTTACGGCGAATACGGCAGTGGAAAAAGCCAAATCTGCCACCAACTCTGCGTTAATGTGCAGTTGCCTCCTGAGCGAGGCGGACTTAACGGTGCAGCCTTATACGTGGACACTGAAAACACGTTTAGAACAGAGCGAATCGTGCAGATGTCAAGGCACTTAGGACTGGACCCGACAGAAGTGGTTAAGAACATAATTTACGCTGAAGCATACACTTCTGACCACCAAATATTCCTACTTGAAAATGCTGACCAAGTGATAAAAGAGAACAATGTGAAACTCATAATTGTTGATTCTTTAACGGCTCATTTCAGAAGCGAATACATCGGACGTGAGATGCTGGCTTCTAGACAACAGAGATTGAACAAGCACATGCACAAGCTCATCGGACTGGCAAGAGCCTTTAACGCCGTGGCTGTCGTCACGAACCAAGTCATGGCTAAACCAGACGTGTTCTTCGGAGATGCAGTCCACCCCATCGGCGGTCACATTGTTGGACACACGAGTCACACGCGTCTTTATCTGCGAAGAGCTGCGCATGGTCCCGTTCGGATTGCCCGCCTAGTTTCTAGTCCCTATTTGCCGGAAGGAGAGGAAATATTTAAAATAACTGAAAACGGCATAGAAGATGTTTCCGAAGAAGAAAAAACAAAATCCCGTGGGCGTTAACGATGCCTATTCCCTCAGCCTTAGTCATACGTTACTTCCAGCTTCTGGTTAACAGGCAGTTTTCAGAAGCAGAACGCGAACTGGAAAGGCTTAAACAGAAAATACACAAAACGGAATGGAACCGCGGCTACTTCAGAGCCTTGTATGGGATGCTGCTTGCAAGACGGGCAAATAATAATGACTCTTATGCTTTCTTTTCAAAATTAGACCTCAACGATGTAGAGGCACTGCAAAGTTATCGGCGTGAGTTTCTAGGTCACGTGAAGAGCGGACTTCACGGAGATTTTGATAGGGGCTTCTTCTCTGCTTGGGCTGACTGTATGCGAGTGCTCAGCAGAATTGACGTTGCAAACAATCCGAAAGCGAATAGTGCAGTGCCGGAGAAGGCGAAACCTGAAGTTTTGAGTGTTGAAAAGAGTCAAGTAACTATGGAAAAGTTTCTTGGTGGAAAAAGTTAGACTAGAGAAAAGTGCTTATTAGCGTGTAGAATAGAATCCAGGAAACCAGCCATGTGAGAAAGTATATGCCTATCCCCATTGTGAAGAGTTTCCTCGTTTTTTCAACCACATGCAGAAACTTCATTTTTATAACATAATAAGACATTATGTAGACAATTATTGCTAAGGCTACGCCAGTCAAGAGTTTTGAAGATAACCCGAGGCTTTGAGGTAAAGTTTCTGGCTGTTTAATTTCGAAATCGTCTCCGTACAAGTCTCCAGTGGCGTTCACTGCGCCAAACACTATTGTGCAGCTTTTTGTTCCCTGCGGTGCGGGAAACTCTTTTTCAATTGGTGTCCAACGTGAATGATTGCCGACTGGTATTGGAATTTTGTCTTGCGCTAGTAAGTCATGTCCTTCCGTGTCAGAGAACCATCTGATTGCCAAGAAAAACTCGTCTGAAACTACTTCTCCTTTGAAAAACCCTAATAAGTGATACGTGTATTTTTCTTGAACTTGTTTGACTGTGCCAATCCATTCGGCAGTTGAATTGACAACGTTTATTCTTAGGCTTCTTGTTCCTGTTCGTGCGTAGTTTGTGCTCCATTCTGTGAGTGTTTGGTTTGAAGAAGACCAGTATTGTGGCGCTGTTTCTCCATCTTCCACTGAGCGATTAAGGACGAGGTTTGTGTAGATGAAGCCTGTTGCGAAGCCGTAGCCTATGCAGATTAAAGCGGCTGTGATGCCTAATGCGAATCTTGACCAGTAAATTTTTGTTAGAGGTTTCATTGTTTCTCAGCGTCTTTGCATTTTATATTTTGGATTATGATTTAAAGTTGCCTATTTATAGTTTAGTGGTGTTAGATTTCTGGAGTGGTGCCGTGTTGTTGGTGAAGCGGGAGTTTACGAGCTTTGATGTGGCGGCGGTGGTTCGTGAGTTAAGAGAGACTGTTCTGGATTCTCGTGTTAACAATGTTTATCAGTTAGGCGAGAAAACTTTGCTTCTTAAATTGCATAAGCCGGATAGGCCTGTGTTTCGGCTGGTTTTGGAGGCTGGTAAACGTTTGCATTTGACTTCTTATGTTGTGGAGAAGCCTGTTGTGCCGCCTGCTTTTTGTATGGCTTTGAGGAAGTATTTGCGGAATAGTTGGCTTGTAGGTGTTGAACAGTATGAGTTTGAGAGGGTTGTGGTTTTTTCGTTTAAGGCTAAGGCTGGTGGGTTGCGGCTTGTTTTGGAGGTTTTTGGTGAGGGCAATGTTATTTTGGTGGATGGGAAGGGCGTGATTTTGCATGCTTTGAGTTATAAGCGTATGCGTGACCGTGATGTTCTTCGTGGTGAGGTTTTTCGTTTTGCGCCTTCTGGTGGAAAAAACCCGTTAGGAGTGGGTAAAACCGAATTTAAAGATGTGCTTGGGAAGTTTGGTGATGTTGAGGTTGTTAGGGCAATCACGCGTCTTTTAGGCATTGGTGGGCTTTATGCGGAAGAAGTTTTGTTTAGAGCGGGGATAGACAAGACTAAGTCGTGTAATGTTCTCGGCGACTTTGAAGCTGGTTTGATTTTTGATGTGTTGCGGGAAATGCTTTCTCAAGTTCTAAGTGGCAAATTGGAGCCTTCTGTTGTTTTGGATGAGAAAGGTAAACTGGTTGATGTTGTGCCAGTTAAGCTTAGGCGTTATGAAGGTTTTAGGTTTGAGTCTTATGGGAGTTTTAATGAGGCTTTGGATGAGTTTTATGTTAGGGTTGCGGCGGTGGAGAAGGCGGTGGCTGGTGTTGATGTTGATGTTTTGCGTCGTGAAGCTGAGAGGCTTAGGCGGATTATTGTTGGTCAGGAGGAGATGCTTGTTGAGGCTGAGGGTAAGGCTGAGAGGGATAGGAGGGTTGGTGATGTGATTTATGCGCGTAGTGGCGAGCTTCAGAGTTTGATTGATGAGTTTTTAGGTGCTAAAAGGGGTGGGAAGGGGTGGAATGAGGTTGTTGCGCAGGCTTTGGTTGGAAAGCGTTCTGGGGTTAGTCCGTGGTTGTTTTTTGAGTCTTTTGATGCTAGGAATATGGTGTTGTGGGTTTGTGTGGATGGTTTGCGGTTTGATTTGGATTTAAGGAGTAACGTGTTTGGTAATGCTGCGAGGTTTTATGAGAGAAGTAAGCGTGCTAGGCAGAAGTTGGAAGGTGCTAAGGCGGCTTTGGAAGAGACGCGTAGAAAGCTGGTGGATGTTGAGGCTAAGATTAGGGAGGCTGAAATGTTGGAGGCTGTGAAGCCGGCTGAGGCTTTGGAGGAAATTGCTAGGCATAAGGTTAGGCATAGGGAGTGGTTTGAGAAGTTCAGGTGGTTTGTTTCTTCTGATGGGTTTTTGGTTGTTGCGGGTAAGGATGCGGTTAGTAATGAGGTTTTGATTAAGAAGTATGCGGAGGCGGAGGATGTGGTTTTTCATGCGGATGTTGTTGGTGCGCCGTTTGTTGTTGTTAAGACTGAGGGTAAAGAGCCGAGTGAGCAGACTTTGCGGGAGGCTGGAGAGTTTGCTGCTGCTTTCTCGCGTGGTTGGCGTGAGGGTTTTGGTACGGTTGATGTTTATTGGGTTAAGCCGGAGCAGCTGAGTAAGGGTGGTCCTTCGGGTGAGAGTGTGCCGCGTGGGGGTTTTGTTGTTCGTGGTGAGAGAAGGTGGATGCGTAATGTTCCGCTTAGGGTAGGCATTGGTGTTGCTGTGGATGAAGAAGAAGGACGGATTCGCATTGGTGGCGGTCCAGTGGATGCTGTTAAGGCGAGGAGTGATGTTTATGTTGTTGTTGTGCCTGGAGACATGGCGGGTAAAGAGTTGTTTAAGCGTGTTTTGAGGAGTTTGGTTGTGAAATTGCCGAAGGAGTGTCGGGAAATAGTTGTGGAGGCTTCTGTTGAAGCGGTGAGAGAGTTTATTCCTTATGGTAAGGGTAGGGTTTTAGTGGAATGATTTTTAACGGTGATGCGCATTTAATATGGTAATGTGAGAAATCGTGGGTTATGTGAAACTGGAGGTTTTGATGCTGAGGTTTTGGGTGTTACAACGCTTGAGGAGTTTGGGTTGCAAGTTGACTTGGTAACTGGGGAGTTGAAGCCGTTGGAGCTTTTGCTTTTGTCGTTAATGTTAGTTGGTGTTTGAGTAAATTCTAATATATGTTTAATTTATGATATAACGGTAGGGTATGGTTGATGCTGGATGAGTTTGGGTAAGCCTACTGAGATGACTTTGCGAGATTTGCTTGTTGAGGAGCTTAAGCGTAAGGGTGTGGTTGTTATTCCGGAGATGAGTTTTAGGACTGTTGATGGGCGGCGTTTGGCGCCGGATTTGGTTTTGAAGAATGGTGCGGAGTATGTGGTTGAGACGAAGTTGGGTGCTGAGACGAAGCTTTTGGACGCTATGGTTCAGTTGTATGATTATGGTAAGCATGTTACGGAGGCGAAGGGTGCTTTTGCGGTTTTGTTTCCTGAAGAGTTGCGTAGGCCTTGGCCTAGCGATGTTATTATGAGTATTGCTAGGGATGCGAAGACGCAGATTAGTTGTATTGGGATTTTTAAGGATTTGAGGCCTAGTCAGCCTTTTAAGGGTAGTCTTTTTGAGGTTGTGGATTGGATTGCTGGGCATGTTTTGAAGCCTTTGGTTGTTGAGGCTGATACTGGTTTTGCGATTCGTGTTTTGCGTGATGCGGTTGATTATGTTACTGCTAGTGTTAGGATGTTGCAGAGCAAGGAGTTGGAGGATATTTTTGGTGGTAAATCGGTTTTTGAGAATGTTTTGCAGTATAAGGAGGGACGCTATCCTTTAGAGGAGATGAGGCATGCTGCTACTTATTTGCTTGTTAATCAGTTGTTGTTTTATCATGTTTTGACGCGGGTTGATGCGAGTTTTGCGGTTATTGATGAGGATAGGCTTAAGCATCCGGCTGATTTGAGGGCTTATTTTGAGCCTGTTTTGCGTAGGGATTATAGTAGTGTTTTTGGTTTTGATGTGGCTTCGCGTTTGCCTGATTCTGCGGTGGATGCGGTTAAGAAGGCTGTTATTGCTGTTAAGGCTTTGGCGCCGGAGAAGATTAGGCATGATTTGTTGGGCAAGGTGTTTCATGAGCTTATTCCGTTTGAGATTAGGAAGGCTGTTGCGGCTTTTTATACGAATAATGAGGCTGCTGAGATTTTGGCGCAGCTTGCCATTGATAGGGCGGATGCTAAGGTTATGGATTTAGCGTGTGGAAGCGGTACATTGTTGGTGGCGGCGTATAGGCGTAAGCAGGAGCTTCTTAAGAAAGGGAGAGGTGGGTTTACAATAGAAGACCATAAGCGATTTTTGGAGTCAGACTTAACAGGTATTGATATTATGCCGTTTGCGGCGCACATGGCTGTTGTGCATCTTTCGCTTCAGGCTTTGGCTGCTGGGCATGAGGCTGAAAAGGTGCGCATAGCAGTATGGGATTCCACTGAACTAGAACCTGGACAGACCATTCCAGCGATTTCACGCGAGTTGAAAGCTGCTTATAAGCGTCCAACATTGGAGTTGTTTATGGAGGGAAAACCACCTAAGGAAGAGGCTTATGTGGAGAAGGGAGCAGTAACGCTGGAAGGGATTGGCGGGGAGCAGATACCGCTTGAGCAAGCAGACTTAGTCATGATGAACCCACCATTCACAAGGGCGGAAAGACTCCCAGAGAGGTATAAGGAACAACTAAAAAGTCGTCTCAAAGAATACGAAGATTTAATTTATGGTCGTGTGGGACTTCACTTATTCTTCGTATTTTTGGCTGATAAGTTCACTAAGATAAATGGCAGAATTGCTTTTGTTTTGCCGGCTACGGTTTTAAGAATAGTATCAATGAAGGGAGCTAGAAAATTATGGGTAAATAAGTACCACGTAGAATATATTATCACAACATGGGAGAGGGCAGCTTTTTCTGAGGCAGCTCAATTCAGAGAAATTCTAGTTATCGCTAAAAAATTGAAAAATTATAAACAAAAAGATGAAATTAGCAATTCTCTAAAATGCGGTATAGTTGTACTAAAGCAGTTACCCAAGAATGCTGAAGGCGCACGAAGAATTGCTGAGGTTATCCAAAATAAAAGGTTAGAAACTGCTATTGGGGACGCATACGAAGATGAAAACATGCTTTTATCGGTGATTAGTCAAGGAGAGTTAAAAGAAACTGTAGACAACCTATTCACATTAATCTCGGTTTCTGATTTACATCTGTTAAAGTTGCTACAACGAATTACTCAAAAAGTTAAAAGCAGATTGATAAACTGCAACTCTTATTTTGATGAGAACAAAATTGACGCTTATGAAGATGTTTACGTTCCACCTTTCAATTCTACTTTTATAGTTAAGAGGACTCGAGCTATCAAAAAGCATGACGTTTGGGTAGTCAAGGAAGAAAAGCCAGATGTTGTAATTTCAGAGCATAGATTCCTTCAAAAATTCATCACGATTCCTATTTCTGTAGTAGAACGTGGTTTCAGAAGACCAGCTGGTTGTGATATTTTAGATATCTCTAGCGACCTTGACTATATCCTTGTAGATAAATTCTCCGATGCTGAAAAACTCTTTCCGAGTGAAAACCAAGCTAAAAGAGCACTGAGCGATATTTCTCGTTGGAAAAGAATAGTTTCTCTTAAAAAGGCTAACTTAGTTGTTTCTAGACGCTTTGATTTATCTGCGAAAGGAACCAAATTCCTTGCTTTCTTTTCTGCAATACCTATTTTTGGAGTAGATATGTGGAGTATCAAAGGCTTTAATGATGATGATGCAAAAATCTTTTCTCTATGGTTCAATAGTACTCTAAATCTTCTTCAACTGCTAATACATAGAACGGAAACACGGGGAGCTTGGATAAAATTACACGAATATCAAATTAGAAATTCAATGATGCTTAATCCAAAGGCATTAACTCAGCAAGAAAAATACGCTTTACTTAAGTTATTCGAGAAGTTTAAAACACAGAAATTTCCGTGTGTTTTGGAGCAGTTGCGGTGTAGGTTTTGGGCTAGAGTCGAAATAGATAGGGCTATACTCAAAGTTTTAGGCTTCAACGAACAAGAAACCAACCAGCTCTTAGACTATCTTTACCCTGCCCTAACAAAAGAAATAGAACAGCTTAAAACTTTAATGGAAGGATAAAAAGGAGAATGTGAAAAACAAATGCTGCTCTTAAAGGATGGCGTCAAATACCTACCCTACGAATACTCTTCTGAAGAAGAACTCGCACAAATAG
>Ga0207433_10007430_pt1 | contig 18324 bp, 20 predicted proteins | sample YelNatPaOPGAMG01_FD_187559 | JGI IMG/M metagenome (GOLD analysis project Ga0207433, IMG submission 187559) | Hot spring thermophilic microbial communities from Obsidian Pool, Yellowstone National Park, USA - OP-RAMG-01 (SPAdes) (version 3) | ecosystem: Environmental > Aquatic > Thermal springs... | reverse complement strand
GGCATGACCTCCATCTCCAGTATCTCGCTATCCGTCTCTGAACAGACCTGCCGTATAATCTCCCTAAGACGTGTATCCGCCCCGTTAACCAACACGTCCCGGCGATACTTCGGACACCAAACCACATGGTATTTACAGGAAAACACCACGTTGTTTCTTGACTTGTATACGACTTTATATTCCGACATGCGTTCATTATATCAGGCCAATGCTGGATAACCAACAGGCTACCGCTCACCCCATGTCTAAAGACAGGGGCTTGCGCGGCAGACTGGGTCATATGCATTTGAGAATAGCATATTCCGGACAGGATCTTAAAGACGGGGTTCTTGAGAGTGGGGAGCAGGGGAGGGAGTCGCGTGAGATTAAAGGGGAAAATTCGGTGTTGACGGGGATCGGTGAGATGGAAAGAGGCGTATTGCCGTGAATTCTCAAAAGGTTTGAGAAAGCGCCGTTGCCCTTTCTGAAAATTCGGACTATTCTTTGTGACTGATCCCCGGCTTGAAAGCCGGAGCTTCAAAGAGATGGGGCGTTTACCGGCTTACGGAGAGCATACAGACCTATGCTCAAAAGTATTTTTCTGGTAATCTCGTTCATGCGTTGAGAGTTTTACTCCAAGGACTCTCCTTGGAAACCCGCTACTTTCAATTGTCAACGAGCAAATAACCCATGAGGCTATTCTCCTGCTTGGGTAAAGGAAAGAATACTTAAGGAAAAAAAAGAGAGTCAAGAACACGCCTTATATCCCCGTCCTGAAGAACGGGGTTTTACGGCGCTTTCTGATAAATAGGGGCCCGGGGAGATGACCGGAGCCCCCTGTAGACAGTTTTTCACTAAGTCCCTCAATATAAGGAGGAGTGCCTTGGCCCTGCTGATACTTGTTCTTCTTTCGACGATTGTCATCGCGCTGGGAGGCGTTTCGATCTCCCTGGGCCTTGGCATCCGCCATCCCGTCCGGGGCGCTGTGGCCCTGACCATCGGAGGACTCGTGATCCTGGCAGGGATGACGCTCCTCTACAAGTCGCTCCAGCACAAAAAGCTGGCTTCGCGGGCCGACAGTGTCATTGTCAATGCGGAGCACTTCCTGCGGTACCGGAACACGCACCTAGTCGGTCACGCCGCCACGAATATTCGGATAAAGGGTGCCGGGGGGCCAGTTGAGCCAGGCAAAAAAACGCCCGTCGGCGTGCATTAGGGGCGAGCTGTTCTGAGTTTTTGCCAGGGCAATCATGGTCTCGAAATCCCTGTGGGCCATGATTTTGAAATGGCGTGACCAGCTTTCGACACGCACAACGTAGCGTTCCACGTTGTGGGATCCGCGGCTGTTCACGTAGCCTCCGTGGCGCCAGCGTGGTTTTCCGGCGTTGTAGGCGGCGATCGCATCGGAGCCGTAAGGGTGCTTTCTCAGAAGAAGTGCGAGAAAGCGCGTCCCGTAGGTGATGTTGACGGCCGGATTGTAAAGCCGCCGGATGGGACCCCGAAATCCGACCCAACGCGCGGTCCGCGTGGTGATCTGCATAAGACCGATCGATGTGTCGTGGATGCCCCGTTCATAACGGCGCTTCCGGGGGTTGAAGCGGGACTCCTGGGCAACGATCCCTGCGACAAGGATGGGATTGATATGGTTCTGGCACGAGATACGGGTGATCGTGTGGGCGTAGGGAACGGTCGGAGAAAGAAGATGGGCGCCAAGGCACCAGGCGACAGAGTGATGGATCATCCAGTTCAATGCACAACCTCCTGAAGGGGTTGCTGTTCCGCTCCCTGACGTCCTCCCCGGTTCTCCTGCCGATCTGGTGATATTCGCCGCCGAAGCGTACCGATGGCGAAGCAGGGGGTGGGTCGGTAAGGACTCTCCATCGGGCCGATGTCCGACACGAACATGGCTACTTCACCGGGGTGCATGGTCCCGGTGGAGCGAAGTGCAAAAAATGGGTCGATGGGGAGAGCGACCAATGACTTCATTATAGTCCCGGAGGTCGATGAGGTCAATAAAATCGTTAAATGATGCTAATATGTTGACATTGAAAGAGATTGTCTTCTATTTTGTGTGACGGAGGTCACATTTCGGGAGTCTTCTGAAAAAAATATTTTATGATAGCAATTTGGAGGCCCATACTCCCGACCGATGGCTTTCAAAGGCGGGTATTGCCTCCCGGAGCGAGGTTCAGGGGTGGATCGCCGAAGGTCGTCTCACCTGCGCCGGTTCCCGGGTGAAGGCCGACCGGCCTCTCACCGCTTCTCCCGGTGTTGGGGCCGACCCGTCGGTCCACTATCTTCCCCCCTTTTGTCTCGATGGAAGGCCGCTTCTTCCTCCTCCCCCCCTTCTTCTCCGCTTCAACAAGCCTCGCGGCGTCCTCGTGAGTCTTTCCGACCCCGAAGGGCGAAAGGTCGTCCTGGACAGCCTCGGCAGGACGCCCTGGAGGGACCCCTCGTGGGGCCGGATCCGTCCGCTCGGAAGGCTCGACGCCGCCTCGGCAGGGCTTCTTCTTCTGACGAACTATCCCGAACACTGGGACCGATTCCTCGCTCCTGAATCAGGAGTCAGGCGGCTCTACCGGGTCAAGATCCGACCGGCGCTATTATTGAAGGACCGGGAGCTTTTTCTGTCGGGGAGAGCGGGGGAGGCGGCCGGCTATCGGGGGATCGGGGTGGAGGAGGAGAGTGCCGGAGAGAAATCCTCCTGGCTTCGGATCTCCCTTGTCGAGGGAAAAAATCGGGAGATAAGAAACTTTCTCGCCTTCTACGGCTACGCGGTCCTTCACCTGATCCGCCTGGAGTTCGGCCCGTTTCTTCTGGGAGATCTACCGCCGGGGGAGATGGCGGAGGCGACGGGAGAGGCAGGGAAGGCCGGGGTCGTCTGGGGGCGGTGGGAGGTCTCACGCACCTCTCCCCGATCTTGACAGCCAGAAAAACGGGGGTATATTTTAATTGAAAGGAACACCAAGATGATGAAACACCCCAAGCATCCACATGCGCCGGACTTTCGCCCGGCCTTCAAGAAGGAGAACAAAATGGCCAGTGTGCTTCGTTGGGATCCAGTCAAGGAGTTTGATGACCTCGCCCGCCGTTTAACCCCTTTCATCCTCCGGTCGACCGATGGTCGTGCCGAAGAGAGGCAGGCGAAAAGATCGGTCGAGTGGTCGCCGAACGTGGATATCTCCGAGGAGGAGGGCGCTTATCTCATCAAGGCCGAACTCCCGGAGGTCAGCAAGGAGGCGGTCAAGCTCGTTGTTGAAAACAATGTTCTTTCCCTTTCGGGGGAGCGGGTTCGCACCGCGGAAAAGAACGGGGTTCGCTACCACCGTGTCGAACGTGAATACGGGGCCTTCCTCCGTTCCTTTACCCTTCCCGAGGATGCGGATTCAAAGAAGATCTCCGCCAACATGAAAGACGGTGTCCTGACGGTCCGGATCGAAAAGCTGGCGGAGGCAAAACCCCTTGCCGTCGAAATCAGCGTCGACTGAAGGCAGGGACAGGAAAGTGATCCGGACACTCAACCCGTACTCGTAGCCCCTTTCTTAAGGGGCCAGACAGCAAGTAGAAGTGAAGGGGGGCCCTGAGCCCCCCTTTTTTGTTTTTGCAAAAAGTGATCTTTGCTGAGATAATTTTCTGGCATTGAAGGGAATGTCGCCGCCGGGAGAGTGGCGAACGGGGTGCTTTGAGCCAGTGGGCCGGAGGGGTGTGTGGTCGAAGACGGGGATCTTTGGAAAGACATCGGGGCTCCGGGATTTGCCCTGTTCGACTCGGGGATGGGAGGGCTCTCCGTCCTTCGGCACTTTCTCGAGCTTTTTCCCGGAGAGGACTTCCTCTACCTCGGCGACATGGCCCGTTTCCCCTATGGAACAAAGTCACGGGAGACCATCTGCCGATTTGCAATTGAGGACGCCGACCTTCTTGCGGGCTTCCGTCCGGGGACTCTCGTGGCTGCGTGCTTTACCGTCTCGAGCCAGGCTCTCGACGTCCTGGTCTCGCGATTCCCCGCACTCCGTATCGTCGGCATGGTCGAGGCCGGGGCCCGCGCGGCATTGGCACAGACCCGGACTGGCCATATCGGAGTTTTGGGGACGGAGGGAACAATCCGGAGCGGGGCCTACCCTGGGATTCTTAACAAGATCGGGGGGAGTCAGATGAGGGTGGAGGGTGTCGCCTGTCCCCTCTTCGCCCCGATGGTCGAGGAGGGGTGGATCGACGGGGAGATCCCCGAGCGCATCGCCCGGGAGTACCTCGCCCCCTTTGTCGAAGGGCGACTCCCGGAGGTCGACACCATCATTCTCGGTTGCACCCATTATCCCCCGCTTCTTCCGATGTTGCGTCGCATCCTCCCCGGGATCTCCTTCGTCGATCCGGGACTTGAGTTGGCGCAGGCCGAGTTTCTCCGTTACCTCGGCCCCCCGCGGCCAGGAACGGGGAGAATCTCCTTTCTCGTCACCGACGGCCGGGAGCGATTCCGGCGGGTCGGTCAGCATCTTCTTGGTCGTCCCGTGGAAGACGTGCGGGAGACCGTGGTTCCCGCAAGGGAGTTTTCTCTTGTCTCTTCCATTGGAGGTCATTTGTGAGATCCGACGGCCGCGCGCCCGACCAGCTTCGCACCCTGTCCATCGAACCCTCTCCCAACAGGTATGCGGAGGGCTCCTCTCTCATCCGCATGGGCTTTACTCAGGTGCTTGCCACGGTGAGCCTCGAGGAGAAGGTTCCTCCCTTTTTGAAGGACCAGGGCCGGGGGTGGGTGACCGCCGAATACGGGATGCTTCCCCGCTCCACCCACGAACGTTCGCCTCGCGAGGCGGCAAGGGGCAAGCAGAGCGGCCGGACCCAGGAGATCCAGCGCCTGATAGGGCGCAGCCTCCGCAGCGTCGTCGACTTTGAGAAGATGGGCGTCAGGACCGCTACCGTGGACTGCGACGTCGTCCAGGCGGACGGTGGAACGCGGTGCGCCTCGATCGGGGGGGCCTACGTGGCTCTGGCGCTGGCCTTTTCCAATCTCAGGAAGGTCGGCCTTATCAAGGAAAACCCTCTCCGGGACTACCTCGCAGCCGTATCGGTAGGTATCGTCGACGGCGAGCCCGTTCTCGACCTCTGCTACACCGAGGACTCGTCGGCCGATGTCGACATGAATGTCGTGATGACCGGGAAGGGAGAGCTCGTCGAGGTCCAGGGGACGGCAGAGCACCGCTCCTTCTCCCGAAAGGAGATGGACCGCCTTCTCGATCTTGCATGGAAAGGAATCTCGGAGATTGTCGACCTCCAGAGACAGCTCGTCTCCCTCTAGTCAGGGCCCGTCGGAGCGCGCCCGGGAATATGGGCGCCTCCTGGGGGATAAGGGGATACGGTTGTCCTGCGAGAACATGAAGGAGATCCTCTCCGGAAAAGGGAGAGCGATCGGGGAGCCTCCTCCCATCCTCCTTGATGTTCGCGAAGGATGGGAACACCGGTACGTCCGTTTTCCCGACTCCCTCCATATTCCCCTTTCCCGCCTTCCGGAGAATCTCGAAAGAATTCCCTCCAACCATCCGGTCATTGTTTATTGCCACACGGGAATCCGCTCCCTTCTGGCCTGCTATCTTCTTCTGGAGAACGACTACCAGACGGTCTACAACCTCGAGGGAGGGATCGATGCATGGTCGCGCGAGATCGATTCCCGAATTCCCCGTTATAGTCTGGAGCCGGGAAGACGGCCCCCCTCCTCCGTCCTCGAGGAGAACAGGAAGGGGGAGCTCCGAACGCGCCATAACCCCTGGGGCGAGGGGCTCGAAGAGGAGATCGCCCTTCCTGTTGACTCCGGAGAAAAGGCGCCTCCTGCCTGACTGGAGGGAAAGCGGGCGAGATCGCTCCAGAATCGCTCCGGGGTCAATCAGAACATGGCCGTCCGTGGTCGGACATGAACGGAGGCTCCCCGCAAATCTCTGGAGAGAGATCTTCTCTATCTCCTCTCTTTTGGGATGTCCCGAGGCGAGAGGCTGTCTTCCCGATCCGGGCCGGACCCTGTCGGAAGGGGGAAGTGTCTTCGCCCCCCTGAGGGTCTTCCTTTGAAGGTGGAAGGGATAATGTCATGGAGAAGGTGAACGGATGACGGGAGGGGGGGAAGCTCGAGAGAGCGTTCCCGGACTCCTCCCCTTTCTCGCGGCGAACTTTCTCCTAGGGGACATCCAGACCGGGATCATGCCCCTCATGAGCATCGACCTTCTCCTGGGGGAGCATTGGCCGTCGAAGGATGTGGGATTTGTCCTGGCCGTCGGGAGTCTGGTCCTCCTCCTGTTTCAGCCGCTGGCAGGGATGATGGCCGACCGGATCCTCTCGAAACGGCTCTTGTTCTTTCTTCTTTCCGGCTCCTTCTCGATTGGCTGTCTTCTGCTCTATGACCACCCGTCCTTCGGGCGAGCGCTTATGGGCCAGCTTTTTCTGGGGGTGGCCCAGGCCGGCCTCATTCCGGTCCTGGGAGCGGTGGCGATGGGGCTCGTGGGATCAAAAGGCTTTCCCCGGCTGACGGGTCTCTCTCAGGGGGCGATCCATGCGGGGTCGGTTTTTGGGGCGATCTCCGTTCTCTGGATCGCCCTTCACGGAAGCTATTTTGCCATCTTTGCCTACTATGCTCTGTCGGCCCTCCTGGCCGGGTTGATCCTTTTCGGGGTACCGGCTAAGGCGATCGATCCCCGGCGGGCGCGTGAGGCGGCCGAGAAGGGCGACCCCCTTCCGGTTCGCCGGCTGCTGACGCCCTCCCTTGGCCTTTTCCTTCTTTTCATCCTGCTTTTCTTTGTCGCCAATACGGCGATGCTCCCCCTGGCAGGGGACAAGCTCTCGACAATCCTCCGTTCCGATTCGCCGGCCCGGGTCATCGCCATGCTGGTCCTTGTGACCCAGGCCATCATGATTCCTTCTTCACTCCTGGCCCCCTTCCTTCTCCGGAAGGTCAGCTCGGGCGGGATTTTTATTGGGCTGGCGCTCCTTCTGCTCTCTCTTCGCGGAGGGCTCCTCGCAGAGATGCAGACGCTGGGAGGGCTTCTGGGGGGGCAGGTACTTGACGGGATTGTCATGGGGCTCCTTTCGGTGGTTCTCCCGGTTCTCGTTGCAGAATTTGCCAGAGGAACCGGCCGTTTCAATCTCCTCCAGGGGATCGTGGGCGGGGTCGTCTCCGCCGGGGCGGCCCTCTCCCAGCTTCTCTCGGGCCATCTTCTCGATCTATGGGGATACGACAGGACCCTTCTTGTCCTGTCGGGGGTGGCCCTCACCGGAGCGGCATTATTTATTGCAAGTGGGGGCTCCGGTCTCCCGTCTTCCCGGAAACGCGAGATCCCGTCCGGGGAAGATCCCTGATCCCATACCCTGCTTGACAGAGGCCGCTCGCTCTTGTTCTGCCGGCAAAAGTCCGTTATCATGAAAAGACATCTGGATTTTGCCCAAATTTTCCAACTCCTGCACTCCGTACGGAGGCATCTCCCGAGGGCAGTGGGAGAGAGTTGTTACCCTCTTTTAGAACCGTCAAGGAACAGAATACGTGAGCCAGTCGATAACAGCAGCCGGTTTTGCGGGGCTCTCCGGAAGGTCGTCCGGAGGACGCGATGCGCGTCTTTTGCATGCGGCCTCTTTTCGTCCGACCCCCTCCGCACCATGATCACACTCTCCGGAATCTCCAAGCACTACCCCACCAAGACCCTCTTTCTGGATCTTTCCCTCCGGATCTCCCTGCGCGAGAGGATGGCTCTGGTCGGCCCCAACGGCGCCGGAAAGTCCTCCCTGATGAAGATCCTTGCCGGAGTCAGCGAACCCGACGACGGGGTGGTCAGCATGCCGCCCGGCTATCGGGTCGGCTATCTTCCCCAGGAGGTGACGATCGAAGGGGAGATGACCGCGGTCGGATGTGTCATGAGCGGAGACGAGGAGCTCATGAACCTCGAAGAGGAGATGCGGAGCCTCGAAAAGAAGCTTGAGGCGGGAGAGACAAAGGTCCTTGACCGCTATGGGGAGGTGCAGAGCCGGTTCGGCCTTCTCGGCGGATTCGAGCAGGAGACCACCGCCCGCAAGGTCCTGGCAGGGCTGGGATTCGACCAGGTGCGTATGGATGCGAAGGTCTCGGATCTCTCCGGGGGGTGGCGCATGCGCGTGGCGCTGGCCCGGACCCTCGTCACCAACCCCGATCTTCTTCTTCTCGACGAGCCCACCAACCATCTCGATATTCCGTCCATCGAGTGGCTTGAGGCCTTCCTTCTGGACTTTCCCGGGGCGGTGCTCCTTATCTCCCATGACCGAAGCTTCATGAACGGGGTGGTGGGAGGGGTGATCGAGCTCTCCGGCGGCAAGGCGACCGTCTACACCGGCAACTACGACGCCTATCTGGCGGAAAAGGAGCGCAGGGCCCTGGCTCTCGAATCCGCCATTGCCCGCCAGGAAGAGGAGATCGCCAAGACCCAGGAGTTCATCGACCGCTTCCGCTCCAAGGCCAGCAAGGCGACCCAGGTCCAGAGCCGCATCAAGGCGCTGGAAAAGGTCGAGCGCCTCGAGCGGGAGACGGCACAGAAGACGGTGCGCTTTACCTTTCCCTCCCCCATTCGTTCGGGGGACGTGGTGGCGACCTTTTCGGAGATCGAAAAGTCCTACGATGGCCGCATGATCGTCCATCCGTTCGACTGGGTTCTCCGCCGGGGGATGAAGGTGGCCCTGGTCGGCCCCAACGGGGCCGGCAAGTCGACCCTTCTCAAGGTCATGGCCGGGGCGGTTGAGCCCGATGCCGGAAGCTACCGGACCGGGACCAATGTGACGACCTCCTACTACTCCCAGCACCAGCTCGAGATCCTCGATCCGAACGATACGGTCCTCGCCTCCATGGAATCGGTGGCGCCGGACTCCGAGACCCAGACGCGCATCCGGGGTCTTCTGGGGGCCTTTCTCTTCAAAAACGACGAGGTCTACAAGAAGGTCTCCGTCCTTTCGGGGGGGGAGAAGAGCCGCCTGGCCCTGGCCAGGATGCTGCTGTCCCCGGCGAACCTCCTCCTTCTCGACGAGCCCACCAACCATCTCGACCTTCCTTCCCGGGAGGCGCTGGTCGAGGCGCTCGACGCCTACCGGGGTACGCTGGTCTTTATCACCCACGACCGCTACGTGATCGAGCGGATTGCAAGCGATATTATCGAGGTCGTTCCCGGTGCGATCCGGCTCTTCATGAACCACCGCTTCGAGACCTATCGGGCCAAGCGCGACGGAGTCCTTAAAACGGGACTTGCCGCCCCGCTTGCGCCCGCCTCTTCGTCTCCCTCCGCCCCGTCGGCCTCACCCGCAGCCTCTCCGGAGCGGGTGGAGGATCCCGACGGGATCGAACGGCGTCTGGCCTGGGTCGAAAAGGAGGTCCTTGAGCTTGAGTCCGAGGTGGCAAGGCTTGAGGAGGCCTCCCGCGGGACGGGTTCGGAGGCGAAGCGGGCGCTCTCAAAGCTTTCCGTTGCCCGCAAGAAACTGTCAGACAGGACCGCCGAATGGGAAAGGCTCGGAAGCCTTCTCGAGCGGTCCGGTGAACCCCATTCCTGAGATCTCCTTCCGTCGGCAAGAGGCGGGGAGATGGCGGGAACGGGCAGGAGGAGTGTGATGGCATTGCCCGATAGTTCGCTCCCGGCAGAAGAGAATCCCCTGCCGGTTACCGTTTACTACCACAGGAACTGCTCCGATGGCTTTGGAGCCGCCTGGGCCGCCTGGAAGCGCTTCGGAGGCAAGGTTCCGGTCTCCTTCGTCGCCTACAACTACGGCGACACCCTACCGGAGATGCCGAAGGGGCAGAGCGTCTACATCCTCGACCTCTCCTTCGACCCCGACTATTTTGCCAAGCTCCGCCAGAACAACCTCCGGGTGACCCTTCTCGACCACCACAAGAGCGCCATGGAAAAGATCCAGCCGCTCTACCCCTCGGATCCGGGGGTGGTCTTCGACATGAACCGCTCCGGGGCGATGATCGCCTGGCAGACCTTCTTTCCCGGAGAGCCCGTTCCCAACCTGATCAAATACGTCGAGGACCGGGACCTCTGGCGATGGGCCCTTCCTCTCTCCCTCGACATCACCACGGCGATGGCCTCCTACCCCTTCGATTTTGAGGTCTGGGAGGGGATGTACCAGACCCTGGGCTACGGCAGGGTGGCCGCGGACAATCCTCTGGCCATGGAAGGCCACTCGATCCTCCGCTACCAGTCCCAACTCGTCCAGACGGCGATCCGCGAGACGGGGGTCTGGGGCCGCTTCCGGACGGGAGAGCGGGCCTTCTTCGTCAACTCCCCCCTCCTGACGAGCGAGATCGGCGGGGCTCTGAAGGCCGATGCCCCCTTCGTGGCGATCTGGTCGGTCCGGAAGGATGGCCGGGTGACCTACAGCCTGCGGGCCTCCGAAGGGGGGCCGGATCTGTCGAAGGTGGCCACGAGCTTTGGGGGTGGGGGCCATGCCAAGGCGGCGGGATTCCTGGTGGACGCCCCCGTCCACGAAGTCGAGCTTCCGGGAGGATTGTGGCGTCAGGCCGTGCTCCCGCCGGCTCATCCGTCCGCACCGGAGGGCCACGGTGGGTGATTCCTCCCTCACAACCCTTTACCTCGGGACCGGAAACCTTCACAAGGTCTCGGAGTTCGAACGGCTTGCCCCTCCTTCTGTGAAGATTCTTCCCTCTCCCTCTCCCCCGGTCGAAGAGACCGGCCGGAGCTTTTTCGCCAATGCTCTGATCAAGGCCAGAAACGCCGCACTCTCCTTCCCCGGAGCTCCGGGGAAGATCATCTTTGCCGACGACTCGGGACTTGTCGTTCCCGCCATCGGCGGAGAGCCCGGGGTCCGTTCTGCGCGCTATGCGGGTCCTGAGGCAGGCGACTTGGAAAACCGCGAAGCGCTTCAGAGAAGGATGAAGGGGATCCCGCCGGAGAGCCGAGGGGCCTACTTTGTCTGTGTTCTGGTGGCGGTTCGCACCGGAAGCGGGGCCCTTGTGGGCGCCTCCTCGGGCCGAGTCGAGGGTCGGATCGCCAACGGTCCCATGGGGGAGGGGGGCTTCGGCTACGACCCTCTCTTTCTCCCCGATGGGTACCGCGTGAGTTTCGGACTTATGGCCCCCGACGAGAAGAACCGTATCTCCCATCGGGCCCGGGCCTTCCAGGGTCTCCTCTCCCTTCTGGGGGCGGCGTGATGGCGGGGGCGGGACGTCTTCTCTGGGTGAGCCTTCCGGGCACGGAGCTGACCGACTCCGACCGGGAGTTTCTCTCTGTGATCGATCCCCTGGGGGTGGTCATCTTCCGCGAAAATGTCCGGGATGCCGCGCAGGTAAAAAACCTGATTCAGGCGATCCGGTCCGTTCCCGGTTCTCCCCGGCTCATTGCCGTCGACCAGGAGGGGGGGCGGGTGGCCCGTCTCTCCGACGGGGTCCCGGCGCTTCCCCCCATGCGAACCCTCGGGGAAAAGGATGTGCGGGAGGTGGAAGAGGCCGGGGAGTCCCTGGGCCGCGCCCTGCTTGCCCTGGGCTTCGACGTGGACTTTGCCCCGGTTCTCGATGTGGACTCCAACCCGAAAAACCCCATCATCGGCGACCGGGCCTTCTCCTCCGACCCGGAGGAGGTAGGGACCAAGGCCTTGGCCTTTGCCCGGGGACTTCTCCGGGGGGGGATCCTTCCCTGCGGGAAGCATTTCCCCGGTCACGGGGACACGAACCTCGATTCCCACGTCGATCTCCCGGTGGTCTTGGCCGATGCCGCTCTTCTCGAGAGCCGGGAGCTCGTCCCCTTCCGGATGGCCCTCGATCAGGAGATGCCCCTCATGATGACCGCTCACGTGGTCTACCCCGCCTGGGAAAAAGAGACCCCTGCCACACTCTCCCGCTTTATCGTGACCGGAATCCTCCGGGAGCAGATGGGATATCGGGGGCTCGTTCTCTCCGACGACCTTCTCATGGCCGCAGTGGCCAGACGGGGTGTCGTCGAGGCGGGACTTTCGGCTCTCGACGCCGGGTGCGACGGCCTCCTTGTGCTGAAGGACCGGAGCCAGGCGGCAGCCCTCCATGAGGCCCTCGAGCGGATTCTTGCCGGGAACCCCGAACGGATTTTGCCGGCGCTCTCCCGGATCGAAGGCTGGTGGGCCCGGTGGGGAGCGTCACGATGAGTGGCAATGGTGAAAAGGAGAGCATCCTGACAGAGGAGCGGATCGAAGCCCTCTTTGATGCCCGGGGACTTCCTGCGCCCCACCCCGTTGAGATCGAGGAATGGCGTTCTCAAGCCCCTTCGGAGGCGGTTTTTTTTGAGAGGGTCTACTCCGGACTCAAGGATGCGGCCCTCGGATGGGCCCTGGAGTCCCGGGGGATCGATCTGGAGGGGATGAACGACGAGGATCGGAGCGACCTTCTGTCCCAGTTTGGGGGAGAGGTCCTCGACCTTGCTCCGGGGGACCTGCTAATGCACGTCCTTGAGGGGATGGCACGCCTTCTGGTCCGCGAGATCGAGGAGGAGGACTCTCCCATCCTGAGGCTTACGCGGCTTACGACCCCTCCCTACCAGGACTATGCCCTGGCCTGGGCCGACTACCCCCAGAAGATTTTTCCGTGCAAGGACGGCTCGGCAGAGTTCGAAAGGCACGTGCTCCGCGGAGTCGAGCGGGCCTTTTCGCATCTGGGGAAGAAGGTCTCCCGATCCCGGCTGGCAAACGATCTGCGCGAGGCGAGACGGCTCATTCGGGAGGAGAAGCGGAGGGTGCGGGCGCAGGAGGCCCTGGAGAAACGCCGGGAGAGAAGCTTCCGGATGTGGGTGCGCTCCCTCTGGAGCGAGCGGGTGGTCAGGCGTGAGCTGGGACTAAAACCCCGGGAATTTTCCGCGTGGGTCGAGGATGGGCGCATCCCGGTGCTCCTCCGGATCGAGACGGTCCGGGACGGAAGGATGCGCGAGCAGATCCTGTTCGATCCGGAAACAGTCCGCCGGATCACTCCGGCGATGATCGCCCGTTGGCGGCGCGCCGCCGAAAAAAATCCCTGAAGGGCTCCTCTGTCCTTCCCCGGATCCCCCGGGAACCCTCCCCGACACTATAGGTCCTTGGCGGTCAGGGAAGGGGTGAAGCCGGTCAGGCCTGTGCGAAGGAGCGGGATTGTCCTCCCCTCTAGACGTCTCGGGAGGGGCTGTCTTCCCGGGATCCCCGGGCCCGTTGGCACGCCTCAATGAAGGCCGCCAGAAGGGCCCGGCTGACCGGATCCTCCCTGTCCATCCGCTCTGGATGCCACTGGACCCCCAGAAAGAACGGATGGCGGCCGTCCCGAACGCCTTCGATCAGGCCATCCTCCGGGCTTGTCGCGATCACCTCGAGATCCTTTCCCACCCGCTTGATCCCCTGATGATGGAAGCTGTTGACCGTCGCCTGACCGGCTCCCGCAATCTCCCGAAGGTAGCCCGTAAGATCGGCCGCATGGAGGCGATCCCGATGGTGGACCGGCCCCGGCCGCTCCGAGGGAAGGTCCTGGAATAGGCTTCCCCCCCTGTAAACGTTCATCGTCTGAAATCCCCCACAGATTCCGAGGACCGGAACCTTTTTTTCTTCTGAAAGCGCGAGGAGGGAAAGCTCGAGCTCCACCCGGCGGGGATCCATCCACTCTCCCGGGAAGTGGGTCTGCTTCTCACGGTAGAAGTGCGGAGGGATATCGGGGCCGGAGCCGGAGAGGACGATTCCGTCGAGAAAGTCCCAGTCGGCGGGGGCGAAGCGGACAGAAAATGGCAGGAGGACGACCCGGGCTCCTGCCCCCGCAAGGTAGTCGACGTAGGATTCCTTGATAAAAAAACGCGCCTCCCGATCGGAATCGGAAGGCGCGTAGTCTGTTGTCATGCCAACAAGAAGAGGTCTCTCCATGAGACGGTGCTCCTAGGCCTCGTGAGGAACCGGGCTTGTCCGCGACGGGCGATCCGTGAGTGCGGGACGATGGGAAGAGACGGGGCGACCTCCGCCTCCGACTCCGGCAGGCCTGTCGCGACGCCATTCGGGCCGGGAGGAAGCACCCTCAGTACGGTCGGATCTAAACCCTCCACGGGATCCCGGACGGGCTCCGCTCGATCCTTCAGGCCGCGAGGAACGTTCTCCTCTGAAGCCGCCAGGCCGGGGGCCGGCGGGCCGGAAAGGACGATCTCCTCGGGCTTGGGGGGGAGGCGAGAGGGGGGAGACGGGCACGGAGGATCCTACCAGCCGCTCGATATCGCGGAAGAGGTTCCGGTCGGCAGGGTGACAAAAGGAGATGGCGCGACCCGAGCGTCCGGCGCGACCCGTGCGACCGATCCGGTGGACGTAGTCCTCGGGGGACTGGGGAAGGTCGTAGTTGACGACGCAGGTCACCGTGTCGATGTCGAGACCCCGGGCGGCCACGTCGGTGGCGACGAGGATGCGGGTCTGTCCGGCACGGAATTTCGAGAGGACGCGGTTACGCTGGGACTGGCTCTTGTCGCCGTGAAGGGAATCGCTCGGGAATCCCTCGGCGAGAAGGGCGGTAGAGAGGTCTTCAGCGCCGCGCTTTGTCCGGGTGAAGATGAGGGTCTGCCCCTCGGTCGTTTCGGGTTCGGTGAGGATCGTCTTGAGGAGACCCCACTTCTGGGATCCGTGGTTGATGGTGACCACCTCCTGTTCGATCGAAATCGGGGGAGCGCTCGAGGTTTCGAGGCGGATAAGAACGGGATCCTTCTGGTAGGTCTTCGTCAGCGCCTGGATCCTTGAAGGAAGGGTGGCGGTGAAAAGAAGGGTCTGCCGGTCAGGATGAAGGGCCTTAAGGATGGTCTCGACGTCGGGAAGAAAGCCCATATCGAGCATCCGGTCGGCTTCGTCGAGAACGATGGTGTGGACGTTGGAAAGATTGATCGTCCCCCGCTGCATGTGGTCGATCAGGCGTCCCGGGGTGGCAATGACGAGGTCCCAGGGGCGTCTCAAGAAATCGATCTGGCGCCGCATGTCGGTGCCGCCCACGAGGAGGACCGTCCGGCTTTTAAGATACTTTCCGTACTCGCGTGCGGACCGCTCGATCTGTCCGGCGAGCTCGCGGGTGGGGGAGAGGACGAGGATCTGATGGCGCGTGCGGTTTCCCTGAGCCCGCTTGTTGCGGTGCAGGGAGGGCAAAAGGAATCCGCCGGTCTTTCCCGACCCCGTCTGTGCGACGCCCAGAACATCCCGTCCTTCGATGATGGGGGGGATGGTCTGACGCTGGATCGGGGTGGGGGAGTCGTGTTTGAGGTCGGAAAGAGCGCGCAGAAGATCCGGATTGAGGCCAAGGGTCTCAAATGACATTGTTGCTCCTAGCAGAATGAACGTTCGTGAGTGTGACGGCGGGGATCCCGGGAGGAAGTCGTGCTCCTGATAAGGGAGCGTTCCCGGCACCGCGGCGCCTCTGCCCAGAACAATGAAAAAAGGGGCAGATTTCGGACGCCGAAGGAACTGTTTTCTCCAACAGAGTGCCGGGAATGATCAGCGGGGGTTGAACGAGCGGTCGGACACGAGTCCATCTGGCAGGGTCAATACCTTGAATCCGGCAAATTCGGCGCATTCTTGCGCAGCGATACACAATCCACGATGCCCGACGTATATCGAGGCTCATTATGCGCCGGACCATGTCGGGAAGTCAAGAAGAATCAAGGGGTTTTTGGAAACAATTTCCCGGAAGCCCTCAGGGGGGAGGTTTTGAGGGAAAATCGTGGGAGCAGAGGATGGGGGGGGAGAGGGGGCCGAAAAAGCCTCTTCGACAGAGCCTGCGGAGAGAAGGAGAAGTAGGGGCGGAAAAGGTCCGCCCCCGAGCAGATGGCTTGGGACGAAGTTACTTGATCGATGAAAGCTTTTTGAGCTGTGCGGCGGTCAGGACCTTGGCGGCATTCAGGTGGCCGGTAAGGTGGTCTGCCGTGGCCTGGGCCATGAGCCAGGCGATGTTGTGAAGATCCTTGTGCAGCTTCTTGCTGTCAACGCGGGGCTTTGCGGCCATGGCGAGATAGGCGGTGCGCTGGGCATCGATCTTCTTCATCTGTGCGAGCGAACGGGCGAGCATGTTCCGGCGGATGGTCCGGAGATGCTTGACCTGCTTGTCGGTAAGGCCAAGATCCTTGGCGTGGGAGAGAATAAATGTGACGCCGGGATGGCTCTTGAAAACCTGGGGAAGAAGGAAGTCCTTTCCGGCATGGGATCTGAAGTCATTGAACATTTTGGCCGTCTTCGCTCCCGTCAGGGGGGGGAGGGAGTCTGCCATGGAGACGATCGGGGCCAAAGAGAGGAGAAATGCGGAGAAGAGGGAAAGGACGAAGGCTTTTTTTAGCATGCAGAACTCCTTGGGTTGGTGTATGAAATCGGAAATTCCAGGAGGGAAAGAGCCTCTTGTCTGTCACCTTTGGATTTTAGCGGAGAGCGGATCGAATGACAAGAAAGGCAGGGAGGATTCACGCCCTGCCAGATCTTTGGACGAGAAGGTATGTTACTTGGTGGAGAGGACCCACTTGGCGATGGATTGGGCCTGGTCCATGGACATCCCGGGATGGGGGGGCATCATCACGCCTCCGGTGATATCGTCCCAATGGCCGTTGCCTCCGGTAATGATCTTCTTGGCAAGCATCAACTCCGCGCCCTTCTGTCCACGATACTTGTCCGCTACCATCTTGAAGGAGGGGCCGACCATCTTCGTGTCCACGGAGTGGCAGGCGAAGCAGCCGTTGGAATTCATCAAGTTATTGACGTTCGCGGCATAGGAGGGGCCTGCAAGAAGAATGAGAGAGAAAAGTCCTAGGGAAATGGTGATTTTTTTCATGGGTTTCGCGCAGAACGCCCTTTCCTTAGTGTTTTGTGCCAAGAAACGGGAGGAGTGCGCTCTCCTTTCTTTTTAAAATTAACGGGCTTTACACCCGACGGACCATAGGCTCATGCTCTTGCGCCTGTCGTGCCATTTTGGGCGGGGCAACTCCAGTTCTTCCGGGATCAAAGTCCTCCACAAATGCCCGGGAGGTGATCCGGAAAGAGGAAATCATAAGACCCGAAAATGAGAATGGCCGGAGCGCCTCGGACGTAGCTCTGTCCGACACTTTTGAGTATATCCCCATTCAGCCGAAAATGCAATGAAGGGGGAATGACTAAATTGTTAGTAAGTTTATATATCTCTATTGATAATTAGTTTTTGGTAGTTGATATTCTTTCCCCGAAAGAGAATGGGCAATAAAAAGCGATTGTCGAAATTATTTTCGTTCATCTCTTTATTTGATCGTTGACACAGAGATTCCATTTGGAGAAGATTATCATTGGGATTTTTGCACGTTTTCAGTGACGCCGTATTTGTCTTTTTTTTGGGGGGGGAGATGGCGGACAACAGGTTGACCATAAGGCTTGAGCCCGAACTTCACGAATGGCTCAGAAAAAATGGAGGGGAGAACATGTCCTCCGTCGTCCGCTCCATTCTCGACGATGTCCGGACGGGAAAGCTCGTCCCCAGGGAGAAAGTCGGGCCGAGACCGGCGTCAGGATCCGAGGAAGCTCTTCCTAAGATCTGTCAGGCATCGGGTGTCTTCGACGAGGAGTCAATGGAACGTCTCGCCCACACCTGCGAAAGCCTCGACATCTCTCTCCGGCGAACACTAGACTTCAATCACCGCACTGCCCAGCAGAGGAAGTTTGTGCGTCTCGGCGCCTTTGCAATGGGAGGCATCGCCATTTTCATCCTTTCGTGGTCTGTCTTCGGCCATCCCGACCATGAAGGACTTACCACGACCGCCTTCCACCAGACCTCCCCCCCCCGCTAAAGGCGCTTGCCCCTTCAGTCTTCTTCAGGGGCAATAGCCGGAGATCCGAGCAGCACGATACTCTCCTCTCAGGACAAGGGCGTGTCGATCCCTGATGCATTCCTGCGGTGGAGCAGGAATCACCGTAGGTGAGCGAGGCAGGAGAAGTAGCCTCCCATTAACCAAAAAGCGCCATAAGTCCTCTCCATTAATGGAGGGGATATCAGGGTGCGCCCGGCATGGACGCGATCTTGGAGGTGAAAGTCCTCCCATAAGCTGACCACAGCGAATGAATCGAAACTCAACTGCGCAAGGGTGACCGAGCGTGGGAAGGAAGCGTGGAGCGAAGCTGCGAGCCGATGAACAAGAACCGGATTTCAATAGAACCAGAGCCACCAAGTAACCTCAATGCTTCGAGCAGGGGATTCATCAATTCGTCGAAAGTGGGAAATGTGATCTCGTTCATCCAACATCCTATGCTTTCCTCTTAAATGCGGCTCTTGACGGGAAAGTGTGGGTAAAAAAAGCATCTGGTGAGGTATACTTTTTCCGTGCGTTCATCGCCAAATGACAACACGGAGGACCCACCAGATGCCCTATGAGCTTATCACGAGACTTCTTG
>Ga0207433_10007428_pt1 | contig 18325 bp, 12 predicted proteins | sample YelNatPaOPGAMG01_FD_187559 | JGI IMG/M metagenome (GOLD analysis project Ga0207433, IMG submission 187559) | Hot spring thermophilic microbial communities from Obsidian Pool, Yellowstone National Park, USA - OP-RAMG-01 (SPAdes) (version 3) | ecosystem: Environmental > Aquatic > Thermal springs... | reverse complement strand
AACACCCAGCTCGAAACCCTTCGCCATATCACTTGTGCGCCGCGCAAGGCATACTTCGCGGCAACCACGACGGCCAGGATATGCATCGTTGAAACCGCATGGTTGTCGCATTCAAGCGAATCGAGGCCGTACAAGACGAACTGCTGCGACGCGTCATCCGCGGCGTCATCGAATCAGGACATCGGTGCTTGCGTCGTGACCAAAGTCATGGCATCAATTGACAACGTTGCGCCACGCGGTCGATAAAGGCTGCCGGAGCGATGCCGCCCACGGGGTGGCGGCGTCGGCGTTCATCACGGGGAAATCGTCCATGTCGTCCATCTCGCTTGCTGCCGACGAATCGCGCACATCGAACCTGATGCCGATGATCATCATCGGCGTGCTGTTCTTCATTTTCGGCTTCGTCACCTGGCTCAACGGTCCGCTGACCATCTTCGTAAAGCTGGCCTTCAATCTGGACGACGTCAGCGCCTTCCTGATCCCGGCGGCGTTCTACGTGTCCTACTTCGTGCTGGCGCTGCCTTCGGCGGTCGTCCTCAAGCGCACCGGCATGAAAAGGGGCATGGCCCTGGGCCTGTTCGTGATGGCGATCGGGGCGGTGCTGTTCGGCCAGTTCATCAACATGCGCAACTACCACGGCGCCCTGGTGGGCCTGTTCGTGATCGGCGCCGGCCTGTCGCTGCTGCAGACCGCATCGAACCCGTACATCAGCATCCTCGGCCCGATCGACAGCGCCGCGCAGCGCGTGGCTTTCATGGGCATCTGCAACAAGCTGGCGGGCGCACTGGCGCCGCTGGTGTTCGGCGCCCTGGTGCTCAGCGGCATCGGCGATTTCGAACAGAAGGTCAAGGCCGCCCCGACCCCGGCGGCAGCGCACGCCATGCTCGACAGCTTCGCCTCCCGCGTGTACTGGCCGTACATGGCGATGGCCGCCCTGCTGGTCGTGCTGGCGATCTGGGTGATCCGCTCGTCGCTGCCGGAGATCAAGCCGGCCGGCGCCAACAGCGAGGACGAGATCGGCCATCACGGCGGCAGCATCTTCAGCTTCCCGCACCTGTGGCTGGGCGTGCTTTGCCTGTTCCTGTACGTGGGCGTGGAGGTGATGGCGGGCGATGCGATCGGCATCTACGGCCAGGCGCTTGGCCTGCCGCTGGACGCCACCAAGCACTTCACCACGTACACCATGGGCGCCATGCTGCTGGGCTACATCATTGGCCTGGCGGTGATCCCGCGCTTCATCTCGCAGCAGCGCTACCTGGCCGTATCGGCGGTGATGGGGGTGCTGTTCGCGCTGGGCGCCTACGTCACCACGGGCTATGCCTCGGTGAGCTTCGTGGCCGCGCTGGGCTTCGCCAACGCGATGATGTGGCCTGCGATCTTCCCGCTGGCGATCAAGGGCCTGGGCCGCCACACCGAGGCCGGCTCGGCTCTGCTGATCATGGGCATCGTCGGCGGCGCACTGATTCCACAGGTATTCGTACACCTGAAAGAGCACATCAACTTCCAGCTGGCGTTCCTGGTCGTGATGGTGCCGTGCTACCTCTACATCCTCTTCTACGGTGTGCGCGGGCACGCCGTGGGCGAGCACGCGTCCTGACCCCGGCATGCTCCGGGTAGCCCGCCGCCCCACCTTCCCGGCCCGTGGCTGGGCTACCATGTCCATCCGGCTCGAAGGAGTGCCCCCCGTTGCGCAGTCCCACCATCAAGGACGTCGCCCGTCATGCGGGCGTCTCGCTGAAGACCGTGTCGCGCGTGATCAACCACGAAGCCGCGGTGCGCAACGAAACACGCGAGAAGGTGGAGCGGGCGATCGCGCAGCTGGGCTACCGGCCCGACCCGTCCGCACGCAGCCTGCGCAGCACCCACTCGTTCGCGATCGGGCTGGTCTACGACAACCCGAACGCGCACTACGTGATCGACATGCAGAACGGCGTGCTGTCGGCCTGTCGCGAAAGGGGTTTCGGCCTGCAGATCCATCCCTGCGACTCCAGCTCGCCGAAGCTGGCCGAGGAGTTGGTCGCCCTGGTCAAGCGCGCGCGCCTGGCCGGGCTGGTACTGGCGCCGCCGATGTCCGAGCAGGCGCCGCTGATCGACACCCTGAAGGCGCACGACATCGCCTTCGTGCGCATCATTTCCTCGCGCGAGGACCCGCACGACGGCGTGCCCTGCGTCTACATCGACGACCGCCATGCGGCCTATGCGATCACCGAGCACCTGATCCAGCTGGGACACACGCGCATCGGCTTCCTCTGGGGCGAACCGCACCACCGGTCCAGTCCCGAGCGCTACCAGGGCTATGCCGACGCGCTGAAGGACTACGGCATTCCGCTCAACAAGAAACTGGTGCTGCCCGGCCGCTATGCCTTCGACGACGGCTTCCGCGGCGCGCGCAAGCTGCTCGCCCTGAAAGAGAAGGAGCGCCCTACCGCGATCTTCGGCAGCAACGACGAGATCGCCGCCGGCGTGCTGGCGGCCGCCCGCTCGATCGGCCTGGACGTGCCATGGGACCTGTCCATCGCCGGCTTCGAGGACAGCCCGTTCTCCAAGCAGGCATGGCCGGCACTGACCACCGCTCGGCAGTCGACCGAGGAAGTCGGCCGCCATGCCACACTGCGCCTGATCCGCAGCCTGCAGCAGCCCGCGGCCGAACCGGCCAGCGAGGGCTTCATGCCCGAACTGGTGGTCCGCGGTTCCACCGCGCCGCCCCGGTCGGGCTGACACCGCGGGGCGAACCCCGCTCGGCCGCGGCGCGGCGCCCATCGTCACCACGCTCGCTGACCCCTCCCGTCGCGGGGGCGTGGTCGCGCCATGCCTTTTCCCTTCCCCGCACGCCGCACCCGGCGTGCCGCCGACCCTTTCCGGAGTCCCCATGAAGTCCGCCAGCGACACCCTGATGTACCGCGAGGCCGAAGAAACCGCTGCCGTGGTCGAACGTCAACTTGCCCGCAACGCCGACACGCTGGCCGAGCTCGGCCGGCAGCTGCGGGCGCGGCCGCCGCGCTTCATCGCCACCTGCGCGCGCGGCAGCTCCGATCACGCCGCCGCCTACGCCAAGTATGTATTCGAGACGCGGCTGGGCCTGATCACCGCCTCCGCTTCGCCATCGATTTCCTCGATCTACGACGCGGACCTGAAGCTGGACGACGCGCTATTCGTCGCCATCTCGCAGTCGGGCAAGAGCCCCGACCTGCTGCGCAGCGCGCAGGCCGCCAAGGATGCCGGGGCGCGGGTCGTCGCGCTGGTCAATGTGGAAGACTCGCCGTTGGCCGCGCTGGCCGACACGGTGATTCCGCTGCATGCCGGCCCGGAACGCAGCGTGGCCGCGACCAAGAGCTACCTCGCCACCCTGGCCGCCGTGCTGCAGCTGGTGGCGCACTGGAGCGACGACGCCACCCTGCACGAGGTGGTCGCGCGCCTGCCCGACGATCTGCGCCGCGGCTGGACGGGTGACTGGAGCGCGCTTGCCGACGGCCTGCGCGACGTGCACAACCTGTTCGTGGTCGGGCGGGGCTACGGCTTCGGTGCCGCCCTGGAGGCCGCGCTCAAGCTGAAGGAGACCTGCGGCCTGCACGCCGAGGCGTTCAGCGCGGCCGAGGTGAAGCACGGGCCGATGGCGCTGGTCGGTGCGGGCTTCCCGGTGCTGTTCTTCGCCCAGGACGACGGCACGCTGGAAAATACCCTGGCGGTGGCGAACGAGTTCCGCGCGCGCGGCGCACGCGTGTTCGTGGCGGCGCCGGGCGGACACGGCCCCGATACGCTGCCGTTGCCGGACAACATCGCGCCCATCGTCACGCCACTGCTGGCGGTGCAGAGTTTCTACCGTGCGGCCAGTGCGCTGTCGCTGGCACGCGGCTACGATCCGGACGTGCCGCCGCATCTCAACAAGGTCACGGAGACAGTGTGATGACCAGCCAGGCTCCGCTCGCCCTCGTCAACGGCCGCGTGCTGGGCGACCACGGTCCACGCGAAGGGCTGGCCGTCCTGGTGGAAGGCAGCTGCATCGCCGCCATCCTGGCGCAGGACGACCCCCGCGTGTCGGCCGCACGCACGCACGATCTGCACGGCCACCTGCTGCTGCCTGGCTTCATCGACGTACAGGTCAACGGTGGCGGCGGGCTGCTGTTCAACGACGCACCCACCGTGGAAACGCTGCGCGGCATCGCCGCCGCGCATGCGCGGTTCGGAAGTACCGGCCTGCTGCCGACACTGATCACCGACACCGCAGAAAAGATGCATGCCGCACTGGACGCGGTGGACGCCGCGATCGAACAGGGCGTGCCCGGCATCCTCGGCATCCATGTCGAAGGTCCGTTCCTGGCGAGCGCGCGCAAGGGCATCCACGACGCTTCGCTGTTCCGCCACCCGGATGCCGACGACATCGCCATGCTGGCTGCGAAGCATCGCGGCCGGGTGATGCTGACACTGGCTCCCGAACAGGTGTCGGCGGACGCCATCCGCATCCTGGCCGAGGCCGGCGTGATCGTGGTGGCCGGCCATACCGCCGCCGACTACGCCACCACCCGCGCCGCGCTGGACGCGGGCGTGCGCGGCTTCACCCATCTGTACAACGCAATGACGCCGCTGACCAGCCGCGAACCCGGCGTGGTCGGCGCGGCACTGGACGACCCGCACAGCTGGTGCGGCCTGATCGTCGACGGCCACCACGTGCACCCCGCCGCGCTGCGCGTGGCGATCGCCGCCAAGCCGCGCGGCAAATGCGTGCTGGTCACCGATGCGATGCCGCCAGTGGGTTCGGACAAGCCCGAGTACGTCCTCAACGGCCAGACCATCGTGGCCCGCGACGGCATCTGCCAGAGCAACGCGGGCGTGCTGGCCGGCTCCGCGCTGGACATGGCCACCGGCGTGCGCAACCTGGTCGACATGGTCGGCCTGCCGCTGGCCGAGGCCTCGCGCATGGCCAGCGCCTACCCCGCTGCCTGGATCGGGCTTGAACGCAGCCACGGCCGTCTCGCCGCCGGTTACCGCGCCGATTTCGCGGTGCTGGACAATACGCTGCACGTACGCGAGACCTGGATCGGCGGGCAGCGGATCCATCGCGCCTGATCGTTGGCCCGGCAGCTCCCGTGGCAGGACCGGAGCCGCCGCCGTGCCTGTCACGACACGCGGTCGACACCAAGCGAACACCCCAATCTGCTAGGGTCTGCCCCCTGCATCGCGTCCAACGGATCCACCCATGTCTCCAGGCACCACCCGCCTCGCCGCTCTCGCGTCCCTCCTGCTACTGGCCGGCTGTGCCAGCCAGCCGGCCAACAGTCCGCCGCAGCCGTTCCGGCCCGGCCAGCTGCCGGCCGGTTCGCGTGCCGACGTGGCGATCCTGGAAACCACCGACATCCACTCGAATGTCCTCAGCTACGACTATTACAGGCAGAAGCCCGATCCCACGCTGGGCTTCGAACGCACCGTCACCCTGATCCGCCGCGCGCGCAACCAGTTCACCAATACCTTCCTGTTCGACGACGGCGACACCATCCAGGGCTCGGTGCTGGCCGACTACCAGGCGCTGGCGAAACCGGTCGCGTGCGACCGGGAGTTGGCGGTATATCGCGCGATGGACGCGGTGGGCTATGACGGCGGCACCATCGGCAACCACGAATTCAACTACGGCCTGCCGTTCCTTTCGCAGGTCACCGGCACACCGATGGACGTGAACGGCGTGCCGGTCGAGCATTGCGCCGGGCCGCACTATCCGCTGGTGCTGGCCAACGTGGTGAGCACGCGCGACGGCAAGCCGATCTTCAAGCCCTGGACGATCATCAAGCGCCAGATCGCCGCCTATACGCCCGACGGCAGCCAGCTCAGCGTGCCGCTGAGAATTGCCATCATCGGCTTCACCCCGCCGCCGATCATGCAATGGGACCAGCGCCATCTCGAAGGCAAGGTCACCGTCACCGGCGTGGTCGAGGCAGCTAAGAAATACATGCCGCAGATCGAGGCGCAACATCCCGACCTGGTGATCGCGCTGCTGCACGGTGGCCTGGATACCTCGCCCTACACCCCGATGATGGAGAACGGCGGCTGGTACCTCGCCGGCGTGCGCGGCATCGACGTGCTGCTGCTGGGCCACATGCACACCGACTTCCCCGGCCCGCGCTTCGCGCACCTGCCGGACGTGGACGACACCCGCGGCTTCGTGCGCGGCGTACCCGCGGTGATGGGCGGCTTCTTCGGCAAGGACCTGGGCGTGATCCGGCTGGCGCTGACCTGGAACAAGGACCACTGGACGATCGACAAGCCGCAGACCCGCAGCCAGGTCTGGCCGATCTGCAGCAAGCCCGGCGACAAGGCCAGCTGCGTACCGGCCGACCCCGCGATCGCGCCGCTGGTCGACAAGGCGCAGAAGGCCGCTGTCGCCTACGTCAACACGCCGATCGGCCGCACCCGCGTGCGCATGAGCAGCTACTTCGCCGACGAGGGCGACATGACCGCGCTGGCTGCGGTGAACGCCGCCCAGCTCGACTACGTGCGGCGCGAGCTGCCGAAGACGCATCCCGAACTGGCGCGCGTACCGCTGCTGTCGGCCGCGGCTGCGTTCCGCACCGGCTTCGGCGGTCCGGACGACTACACCGATGTGCGCCCCGGAACACTCACCCTGCGCAGCGCCGCCGACCTCTACTTCTACCCGAACACCCTCGCCGCGGTGAAAACCGATGGCGCCGGCGTGAAGGCCTGGCTGGAGAAATCGGCCGAGCGCTTCAACCGCATCGACCCGTCGAAGCCCGGCGCCCAGCCGCTGATCAACACCCATTACGCCGGCTTCAATTTCGACCAGATGCAGGGCGGTCTGCACTACATGATCGATCTGTCGAAACCGGTCGGCCAGCGCATCGTCTCGCTCACCTACGACGGCAGGCCGGTGACGCCCGGACAGCCCTTCGTCGTGGTCACCAACAACTATCGCGCGGGCGGCGGCGGCCATTTCCCCGGTCTCGACGGCAAGAACATCGTGCTGGCGGCGCCCGACGGCACCCGCGAGATCCTGGCCAGATGGCTGCAGCGGCACCCGGACCTCGATGCAGGCGACCTGCCCGGCCGCTCCTGGCGATTCGCACCGATGAAGACCGCCGGACCGGTCACCTTCACCGCTGCCAGCGGCAAGCAGGCGATCGCCCATGCCGACGGCCTGCGCGATATCCGGCAGATCAGGAACAACGGCGACGGCACCGCCGTCTACGCGATTGACCTGTCGCACTGAGATCGCCCACCCGACGCGACGGGCAGGCCTGATGCCTGCCCTGTCAGCCCGGGACACGCATCAGGCCCTCGTCACGGACAGGGATGTGACCCGATACCGGCCTGCGCGGGCATGGGTTGCGAATGCGCTCCGGCATCGGGATCGCGCTAGCGGACAGCACCGACCGAACGAATAGACGTCCATACGCGGCGCACGCGGCGGCCGCTGCATATTCCACAAAATCTATTGACAGCGGCACGAGACGCCACCTATCTTCGGTCACATGTCGCCCTCTTCCTCACCCGCACGCATGCATACCGCTCCGGTTCGCACCGGTCGTGCCGCGTCGGGCGCGGGCGGCATCGCCGCATCCATCATCGCCACGATTATTACCACCGGTACCGGTACCATCGGCTCCGGGTGGGTGTCCGTGCGCGAGTAACCTTAAGACGCAACGGTCCCGCCCTCGACGAGGCGGGCCGGCGCAACCGACACCGCCAAGCGAGACGGGGCCTCCACAGGAGAGGTCACCGTGAACACCTGCGCTTCACCGCTCGCCGAACATCCGAACCTTCCGCCGCCCGCATTCGCGCTGCCCGCGCGAACCTCGCGCCGGCGCACTCTGGCGGTGGGTGTCGTCGGTCCCGGCCGAGTCGGCAGCGCCCTTCTCGGGCAGATGCGTGCCGCACAACCGCGGCTCGAACGCGACCTCGGCCTGAGCCTGCAGCTGTGCGGCGTGGTGGCACGCAAGCGCATGTGGCTGGACTGCGACGATCCCGAGCTCAATGCCCGCAGCCACAGCGCGCAGACCTGGCGCCCCGCCAACCTCGACACCTTTGCCGCACACATGCGCGGTATCGACGGACGCCACGCCCTGCTGGTGGACTGCAGCGCCAGCGACGAGGTCGCCGCGCACTATCCGGACTGGCTGGCCGCCGGCCTGCACATCGTGACGCCGAACAAACTGGCCGGCAGCGGCCCGCTGGAACGCTGGCATGCGATCCGCGCCGCCAGCGTCGACGGCGCGCGCTTCCGCTACGAAGCCACCGTCTGCGCCGGCCTGCCGGTGGTACAGACGCTGCGCGACCTGCTCGACACCGGCGACGAACTGTTGTCGGTCGACGGCATGTTCTCCGGCACCCTGGCATGGCTCTGCAATCGCCATGACGGCCAGCAGCCCTTCTCGGCGCTGCTGCGCGAGGCGCATACCCTCGGCTATACCGAGCCCGACCCGCGCGAGGACCTGTCCGGTATCGACGTGGCGCGCAAGCTGGTCATCCTGGCCCGCGAAGCCGGCCGTCCGCTGTCGCTCGGCGACGTGCGGGTGGAAAGCCTGGTGCCGCCGGCGCTGGCGGCGTTGCCGCTGGACGACTTCATGCAGCGCCTGGGCGAGCTCGACGCGCCGATGGCCGCGATGCTGGCGCAGGCGCAGACCGCCGGTGGCGTGCTTCGCCATGTCGGCCGCCTCGACCGCGAGGGCCGTGCCCACGTGGGCCTGGCCGTGCTGCCCTCCTCGCACGCCTTCGCCCACACCCACCTCACCGACAACGTGGTGCAGTTCCGCACCGTGCGCTACAGCGACAATCCGCTGCAGGTGCAGGGCCCCGGCGCAGGGCCTGAGGTGACTGCCGCCGGCGTGTTCGCCGACGTGCTGCGTATCGCCGAGTCGCTGGCGGTGCCATCATGAAAAGCGAAGTCATGAGCGACGACATGCTTGAATCCCCTGCCGCCCCCCTGCGCCGCCGCGTGGCGCGCGCATTCGCCCCCGCCAGCGTCGGCAACGTCGCGGTGGGCTTCGACATCCTCGGCCACAGCATGGCCGGTGCCGGCGACCGTGCCGAGGTGCGACTGATCGACGAACCGGTGGTGCGCATCGCCGCGATCCACGGCACCGTCACCGAACTACCGCGTGAGCCGCATCGCAACACCGCGGGCATGGCCCTGCTCGCCCTGCGTGAAGCACTGCATCTGCCGCACGGCTTCGAACTGACGCTGCACAAGGGCATCGCGCTGGGCTCCGGCATGGGCGGCTCGGCCTCGTCCTGCGTGGCGGCGCTGGTCGCCGCCAACGCGCTGCTCGACACACCGCTGTCGGCCGAGGCGCTGTACCGCTTCGCGCTGGATGGCGAAGCGGTCGCCAGCGGCAGCCGCCACGGCGACAACCTGGGCCCGATGCTGCTGGGCGGCCTGGTGCTGGCCACCCACGACCGGCTGCTGCGCATTCCCGTGCCGCGCGAATGGCACTGCGCACTGGTCCATCCGCATTGCGTGCTGGAGACGCGCAAGTCGCGCGCGGCGCTGGCCGGCGAGTACGCGCTGGGCGAGTTCGTGGCGCAGAGCGGCAACCTCGCGCTGCTGCTCGCCGGCTGCTATCGCGGCGAAGCGGTACTGGTGCGCGAAGGCCTGCGGGACGTGCTGGTGGAACCGCGCCGCGCACCACTGGTACCGGGCTTCATGCGGGTGAAACAGGCGGCACTGGACCATCGCGCCCTCGGTGCCAGCATCTCCGGCGGCGGTCCCAGCGTGTTCGGCTGGTACGAACGCCGCGCCGACGCCGCCGCCGCTGCCGCCGCGATGCAGGCCGCCTTTGCCGAGGCCGGCCTGGACAGCGACGCCTTCGTCGCCCCGGTCGACGGCCCCGCCGCCGCCCTGATCGACCACCTGCACGACATGCCCTGATGCCCGAGCCCGTCATGATCGAACCCCTGCTCTACCTAAGCACCCGCGGCCGCAGTCCGGCCGCCACCATCAGCAGCGCGATCGCCGCCGGCCTCGCGCCGGACGGCGGCCTGTACGTGCCCGAGGCGCTGCCGCGGCTCGATCCCGCCCGATTCGATCCGAACGGCAGCCTGGCCGATACCGCCGCCACCCTGCTCGCCCCCTTCTTCGCCGGCGACCCGCTCGCCGACGCGCTGCCGGCGATCTGCCGGGAGGCGCTGGATTTCGACACGCCGCTGCGTCCGCTGCCGCCGCACGATGCATGCATGCTCGAGCTGTTCCACGGCCCCACCGCCGCATTCAAGGACGTCGGCGCGCGTTTCCTCGCCGCCTGCCTGCGCCGGCTTCCGCGTGCGGACGCGCGGCCGCTCAGCATCCTCGTCGCCACCTCCGGCGACACCGGCGCCGCGGTCGGTGCCGCGTTCCACGGGCAGCCCGGGGTGCGCGTGGTCATCCTGTACCCCGACGGCCGGGTGTCGCCGCGCCAGGCGCACCAGCTCGGCTGCTTCGGCGGCAACGTGATGGCGCTGCGCGTACAGGGCCGCTTCGACGATTGCCAGCGCATGGTCAAGGCCGCGCTCAATGACGCGGAACTGCAGGCCGAACGCCCGCTTAGCTCCGCCAACAGCATCAGCCTGGGCCGGCTGCTGCCGCAGATGAGCTACTACGCTCATGCCGCCCTGGCCTGGTGGCGCGAACACGACACGCCACTCAACCTGATCGTGCCCACCGGCAACCTGGGCAACGCACTGGCGGCATTGTGGGTACGCGAGATCGGCCTGCCGGTCGGCGAGATCTGCCTTGCCTGCAATGCCAACGCCACCCTGCCCGAGTTCTTCGAAGGCCAGGACTATCGCCCGCGCGAGGCCGTCGCCACCCTCGCCAACGCCATGGACGTAGGTGCCCCCAGCAACTTCGAACGTTTGCGCTGGACCTTCCCCTACGCCGCCGAACTGCGCGCCCAGATCCAGGCGATCAGCGTCGACGACGCCACCATCCGCGAAACACTTGCCCGGCACGCGCAGGCGCATGGCGAAGTGTTCTGCCCCCACACCGCCACCGCGATGCATCTGCTTGATCGCCTGCGCGCCGCGGGCAACAACGCGCCCTGGGCGATCGTCGCCACCGCGCACCCGGCGAAATTCGAAAGCGTGGTGGAACCCCTCACCGGCCGCCCCGTGCCGGTACCCGCCGCCCTCGCCGCCATGCTGCAACGCCCGGCCAGCGCCGAGCCGATGGCGGCGGACGACGAAGCGCTCAAGCGCTGGCTGCGGGAGCCGGCGTATGCATGAGACTGCCCGTTCCGTTCCGCATCAGCAAGGCTCGGGGCGCAGGTTTCTGCCCCGATAAGCAGATCCCCCGGCGAAGCCGGGGGCTTCAGCAGCGTGAGCCGCTCAATGCGGCTGAGTCCGGTTCCTCGACGCGCCCAATCTTCGCCCCCTTCGGTGGCGGACTCACCGCCAACGCCGCACCGGCTCCAGCCGTTGATGCTGTGCCTCTTGATCGCGGATGCACACGTGGATCACTTCCGCGTCTCGCCCGGCCGACCGGCACGACAGCGCGTACCGATCGCAGGCGCGTGGGGGCATGCCGGTCGCGGCGGACAACGTCCGCATCCTGCGATGCACTTCACATAGAACACCTGAACTTGCGGAAAAAGTTAACTCTGTGTTACAGAAACCATGGCGCATGGTTCTGGGGCTCGCTGGCCAAGCACATTCGATGGCCGCGGAGCGGGGTTGCGCCGTGACTCGCGATCATCTTCTGCCCGTATGGATGTCCACGGTCTGCCGGGGTGGTCGCGCTAATCAACACAATAGGGATTAGGGGAAAACACATGCTGAAGTCCAAGCTCACGATTGCCGTGATCACGGCACTCGCGCTGGGTTACTCGTCGGCGTATGCCGGTGACATCGCCACCGCATCGGCAGCAACTGCGCAACAGGACGGGTCGTCCGGCACCAAGGCCAGCCAGGCCGGGCCTACAAAGACGGACAAGGTGAAGAAGCTGCAGACGATCACCGTCACCGGCTCGCTGATCCCGCAGACCGAGATCGAGACCGCCACACCCGTCACCACGATCACCGCGCAGGACATGAAGGTGCGGGGCTTCGCCACCGTGGCTGAAGCGCTGCAGGGCGTGTCCTTTGCGACCGGCTCCGTGCAGGGCTCGCAGGAATCGGGCAGCTTCACCCAGGGTGCCGAGACGGTCAGCCTGTTCGGCCTGAATCCGGGCTACACGAAGTACCTGATCAACGGCAAGCCGATGGGCAGCTTCCCGGCTCTGTACAACGGCTCGGACACCTTCAACAACATCGCGGGCATTCCCGCCGACCTGGTCGATCACATCGACATCCTGCCGGGCGGCCAGTCGTCGCTGTATGGCTCGGACGCGATTGCCGGCGTGATCAACATCGTGCTCAAGGACCATGTCGACGCCCCCACCCTGAGCGCTCGCTTCGGCTGGGATACCGGTGGTGGCGGCGCCAACCGGCGGCTGTCCGGCGCCGACAGCTGGAAGTTCGGCAACTTCAACCTGCTGGCGGGGTTCCAATACGACAGCAAGGAGCCGATCTGGGGCTACAACCGCGGACTCACCGCGCATCGCAACGACCATGGCCTGACGCCGGCCTATCCGTCCTATGACGTGATCGAGTACAGCGTACTCAACAGCAACTTCTACATGATGGATCCGAACAAATGCGCCAATGACAATGGCCTGTTCGGCGGCACCGAGCACCTGGCGACACATGGCGGCGGCCAGTACTGCGGCTCGCTCAACAGTGGCGGCTATCGCACTCTCACCGACCGCGAACGCAATGTCAGCGGCTACCTGCATGCGACCTACGATTTCAGCCCCGACACGCAGCTGTACGGGGACCTGCTCTACAAGTATGGCGATACCCGCTGGTCGCCGGGCTCGAACTACACCTGGTGGGGATCCAGCCTCAAGTACGGCGCATTCTGGGATCCCAACGTCAATGGCGGCCAGGGCGACCTGGTCGAGCTCCAGAAGGGCTTCGCGCCGGAAGAGGTCGGGGGCTACTCCTCGATCATGGACAAGCAGTACGACACGTCGCTGTATTTCACGGTTGGCGTCAACGGCACCTTCGGCAACTCCGACTGGGACTACGACGTTGGAGTGACACATAGCGAAGAGCATCTGACGAACCTCAATTTCGTGCGGTTCGCGAGTGCGGTGGAGAATTATTTCGCGGGCATCCTTGGGCCGCAGCTGGGCGTCGACCCGATCTACAACTACTACCCGGTCTTCTCGCCGAATTACCAGAAGTTCTATTCGCCGATCTCGCCGTCGGACTTCAAGTCCTTCACCGGTTATGTGAACACGCGCTCGAAGACCTGGAACAACATGCTGCGTGCGCAGGTCACCGACGCGTCGCTGTTCAGGCTGCCCGGCGGCGACGCCGGCCTGGCGGTCGTCGCCGAAGGTGGCAACGAGGGCTGGGCCTATACCCCTGCACCGGGGCTGCTCAACGGTGCCGTGTGGGGACAGACCGACGTCCAGGGCGCAGGACACCGCAGCCGTTACGCGTTGACGACCGAGCTGCGCCTGCCGGTGTTCAAGATGCTGACGTTCGATCTCTCCGGTCGCCGCGACAGCTATCACGTCGCCGGCAACGACGTCGGCAAGACGACCTACATGGCCGGTGTCGAGTTCCGCCCGTTCAAGAGCCTGCTTTTCCGCGGGCGCTACGGCAAGGCCTTCAAGGTCCCGACGCTGTCTGACGAATTCCAGGGCCTGAGCGGCTACTACACCAACGTCATCGACTACTACAGCTGCTCGCAGCTCGGCTACGACCCTGCCCACGCCGGTGACTGTCCGCTGCGCTATTCCAACCACCAGGTCTTTGGCCAGCAGGCCGGCAACACGAAGCTCAAGCCGATCAATGCGACGGTGTGGTCGTATGGCGTGGTGTGGGCACCGACCAACAACTTCAACGTCGGTGCCGACTACTTCCACACGGATATCAACAACGAGGTGAGCCAGGAAAGTGCCGACGGCCTGTTGCTGGCCGAATACCAGTGCCGCACCGGCATCCAGAACATCAACACGCCCAACTGCCAGCAGGTGCTCTCGCAGATCAAGCGCGACAGCCAGGGTGAAATCAGCTACATCTTCACGCCGAAGGTCAATGTCTCGAACGAGACCACCAACAACGTCATCCTGCATTTCAACTGGATGACCAGCCTTGGCTATGCAGGCAACCTGGACATCCAGGGTTCCTACAGCGATACGCTGAAGCACACTTACCAGCAGTATCCCCAGGATCCGAAGATCGACCTGCTGCGCCATCCGTACTGGAGCACGGACTTCAAGACCAAGGAGAACCTGACCCTGAGCTGGTCGCGGAATAAGTGGGGGGCCTCGTTCTACATCAACCGGTTCGGCCGCACGCCCAACTACATCGCGACGGTCTACGACAGCTACACCAAGAGCCCGTACGCCACGACGCTCAAGCCCTGGACGCTTTACAACGCGAGCCTGAGCTACCAGGTCATGCCCGCACTGGGACTCTCGTTCATGGTGAACAACTTGTTCAACAAGATGCCGCCGATCGACTACTCCTACGGCGGCAACAGCAGCTCTCCGTACAACACGCAGGACTACAACGTGTACGGGCGCGCGATGTACCTGGAGGCGACCTACAAGTTCGGCAAGTAAGTCGTCGATACGTACCACGCGTTGCAGCTGTGTCGCTCGCGTAGTGCAGACCAACGCATTCGAGCGACTTGCCAAGGGACGCCCCGCCGGGGCGTCCCTTTTTCGTGGATGTATTCGACGCTTGGCAAAACATGCCGGACGGCGCCCGTCCGATGCGGAAGGACAACCACCGTCCAAGTGGACGCCGCGGCATTCGCGGATCGACCGACGCCGCCAGTGGCGGCGTCAATCGTCGATATCGATACCAGCGGACCGCAGTATGTCGCGGATCCCGGTCAACCCGTCGCCGTAAGCCTTCCAGCGCCCCCGCGCGGTCGCGTACAGGGGCGAACGGACTTGTACGGCGCTGGCGGTAGCCACCGGCGAGGCGTTCCGCTCGAACGCCAGGCATGCGTCGTTCCACGGCAGGTCGCAATAGTCGAGAAGCCGCCGCGTCGCGTCTTCCTGGTCGGCCAGGATGTCCTCGTAGCCCATCTCCAGTATCCGCCCGGGAAACGCGCGTTTGAGGTGCGCCACGAAGCGGTCGAAAAGAACGAAATAGCGCGCTGTGTGCTCAAGATCGAAGGAGTAGCCGAAGAAGGGTGCATCCGCGCCGAACAGCTGGCGAAAATTGCTCAGGCAGGTGTCCAAGGGATGCCGGCGCAGGCAGATGATCCTGGCATTCGGCAGTGCGCGGGCAATAAAGCCCGCATAAAGAAAATTGTGCGGCAGCTTGTCTACGAAGCGGGACGCGTGGCGTCCGGCCACGCGGCCGCGCGTACTGGCGAGGTAGGCCTCGCCGAGTCGTCGCCAGTCGACACCACTCGACCGCCGCACGGTATCGGCGTCGATCAGCGCGGGGGTCACGCTGCCCGAAGCACGCTTGAATGCGATGGCAAAATCCAGCAATTCGCCAGCCGGATGGACATCCGGATGGCTCGAAAGAATCCGCTCCACCAGCGTCGTGCCGCTTCGCGGCATGCCGACCACGAAGATCGGCGTGTCGGACTCGCAGCCCGCCGCAGGCATACCCCCTGCAGGGAGCGCCTGCACAAGGGCTTCGAACAAGATTTCATCGTCGGCGAATGAATAGGGTCGCCCCGCGACGGCGTGCGCCTTGCCGCGCCGGAGATGCTCCAGTGCATCCCGATAGCGCCCGAGATCCTCCAGCTCCTTGGCCAGCGCCAGATGCAGATTGGCGAGCGCCTCTGCATTGCCGTCCGCCGTCGCCAGAAGGCCTTCGAGCCGATCGACATGGTTGCGCTCCGGCGTCTGTTTCCTGACCTGGGTCAGCGAGAGATGCGCGCGCCAGTATCCGGGGTCAAGTGCCAGACAGGCCTCGAGTTCACGCTCGGCCTGCGCGATATCGCCTAGGATCACGAGTGCCGCCGCGCAGTTGAACCGGTAATGGGCCCGGTCAGGAACAAGCTCGACCATGCGGCGGAAGACCTCGGCCGCCTTGTCGTGCCGCCCGGCCTGGGTATATACCACGCCGATCACGTCCAGGGCCTGGTCGTTGTCCCAGGCCAGATGGCGTGCCTTTTCCGCAACCGCCAGCGCCGCATCCCTCAGATGCGCGTAACTCAGGGCCCTTGCGTACTGGATAAGAAAGTCGAGCCGCGCAGGCGCAAGCTCGGAAGCCATCTTCAGATTCGCCAGAGCCTGCGGCATCTGCCGCAGCTCGAGGCTCGACGCGCCAGCGATATAGTAGAGCAACGGGTGGCCGGGACTGCGCTGCAACAGGGCCTTGGCCATCTGGTACGCACGCATCCATTCCTGCCGGTTGAAAAGCGAGGCGAGCGCGTCGAACGAACCGTCATGCGCCGTATCGGTCTTTGCCATGGAATGCTTTGCTCTCGGGCGATACCGTCTATGCAATCATGTCGTCGTGCATGTGGCAAATTGCGGCAGCGCCGGGCGCCCGGTCGCCGCCATTGCCCGTCCGCATCGGCGAATCCGCGTTGCGCGGAGTCAAGTCGACCCGCGTCTCAGCGCTCCAGCACCACCACATTCACCTCGCAGCGCATCCGGAAACCCAGTCCCTCGTAGAGGCGAATGGCAGCGGTGTTGGTCTTCCATGCATGCAGGAAAGGCGTGCCGCCGCGAGCCGCGATGCCTGCGGCGACATGGCGGGACAGGCGTCGGGCCAGCCCGCGCCCCCGGGCGTCCGGATGGGTGCAGACGCCGCTGACCTCGGTGTAGCCGGGGAAGCTGAAGCGCTCGCCGGCCATCGCGACCAGCCGGCCATCGAGGCGGATACCGACGAAGCGACCCATGCGGTGGGTGTGCCGAAGAAAGGGTCCGGGCTGGGTGAGCGTGGCCAGGGCCAGCATGTCGCCGGCGTCCGCGTCACCCAGCATCTGGATATCCTCGGGGTCGTCTTCCGACTCGATCGGCCCGGCGGCGACCATCTGCACGCCCCAGGCGGTCCGGGTCGGCACCAGGCCCGCTGGCACGACGATCTCGGGCACCTGCAGGACGAAGACCGGATCACCGGGCCGGACCAGCTGCGCCAGCGCGCCGAGCGACGCTGCGTCGTCGTCGCGCGCGGACGCAAAGCGATTGATATCGGGCCAGTAACGCTTCGCCAGATCGTCGCCCTGCGCCAGATCCGCGTGCACGGTGGTCAGGCTGGCCCATACCGGGCGGTCGAGCAGGTTCACATCGTCGCTCCCTTGCGGCACTACTTGCGAAGATACTTCACCTCGAAACGTTGCGCAGATGAGGGTCAGCCCACCCGCCCTCGGGCGGCGATACCGGCCGGGCGCCACGACGGGCACCGAGGCTCGCACCTGGATGCAACACCGACCTGAACCCGCTCCGGGTCGCGCCGCAGCCTTGTCCGGACGACCGGGCATCGCATTTGGCCGCGCATCTGCCTTCCAGACGTATGGACGGCCAGCCGTCCATATCACCGCCTGGCGCCAACGGCGAGACATCTGAAAAAACGTCATGAAGAAAATGTTTGACAAGCTCGCCGGGCTGCCGTAGGGTCGATCGCATGTCGCAACGCAGCAGCCCCCGCCGCTCCGCCGAAACCCATCGTCTCACGACGATTGCCGGCCTGCTGCGGGCTCGCGGCACGCTCATTATCGGCCTTCTTGTACTCGTACTCCTTATTACCAACGGAGGTGCGGGCTGAGGGCATGTGTCCAGGTAGCTAGAAAGAACCTGAAAACACCCTGAGAACCCCGCACCAGAAATGGAGCGGGGTTTTTTGTTGCCTTCGGCGTCGCGCCCTTACGCGGAGCCAGCGATGGAAACCCAGCAGCACGACGAACAGAACGAGGCCGGCGACGTAGCCGCCGACCACGTGCGCATTTTCGACACCACCCTGCGCGACGGCGAACAGGCCCCGGGCTTCTCGATGGACCGCCGCGCCAAGCTGCGCCTGGCACAGTCGCTTGAAGCGCTGGGCGTGGACGTGCTGGAAGCGGGCTTTCCTCAGGCCTCGCCCGACGATTTCGCCGCGGTCGCCGAGATCGCACGCACGCTGAGGACCACCACCGCCTGCGGCCTGGCCCGCTGCCAGCCCGGCGACATCGACACCTGCGGCCGCGCGCTGGAGAAAGCGCAGCACTCGCGCATCCATGTGTTCCTGTCGACCAGCCCACTGCACCGCGAGCACAAGCTGCGCATGAGCAAGGCCCAGGTGCTGGATACCGCCGTCGCCGCCGTCGAGCGCGCGCGCCAGCTCTGCCACGAAGTCGAGTTCTCCGCCGAAGATGCCCTTCGCACCGAGCCCGACTTCC
>Ga0207433_10007414_pt1 | contig 18349 bp, 16 predicted proteins | sample YelNatPaOPGAMG01_FD_187559 | JGI IMG/M metagenome (GOLD analysis project Ga0207433, IMG submission 187559) | Hot spring thermophilic microbial communities from Obsidian Pool, Yellowstone National Park, USA - OP-RAMG-01 (SPAdes) (version 3) | ecosystem: Environmental > Aquatic > Thermal springs... | reverse complement strand
TTGCCTCGGTGATCTCAACACCAGTAGCTATAGAGAAACTTGGAAAGTTTGCCGCAGAGGCAAACATAGATCTGAAGCTCTTCACCATAGCTGTTGATCCAGAGCTGAACGACAAAGGGTATATCGTCCCCGGTCTTGGAGATGCTGGTGACAGGGCTTTTGGAACATAGGCATTGCAGCTTAAGCTGCTGATAGCCAAATATGAAAGATGTTACATATTCCCATTTAACAGGAAAGAAGCTTTCAGCAATAGAGATATCAGAGCTTTTTCAGCTTCTCCACAAGCTTCTTTACAGAAAATCGACAAGAAAGCCTACGGTTTTAACCGTGGGATAAATCGTCAATAATTTTAAATAAGGGTGCTCTTTATATTGGCAAGTCGCCGATGAAGGCAAGGAAGACAATTAAGGCCAAGATCCTTGAGCTTCGCAAGGGAAAGGAGGAGCTCCTAAGAAGGGAATATGAGAGCTTTCAACGCTATCTTCATGGGGACAGGAAAGCTCAGCTTTACTCTTCCACCCGCCAGCAGGCTGATAGGCTCCTGAAGCGCATTAGAAGACCAAAAGAGGGAAAGGAATATCCTCTGATTCTAAGAAGAGACGTTTATAGAGCTGATACAAAGCTAACGCCTTATTGGCTTAAAATACCTATCTATGGAGTCAGAGGAGGGATAAACGTTCCAATTAAGACGCATGAGCCCATAACCGAGGACATGGTTTGCAGAGAGGCTAAAATTTTAAGGCGAAATGGTGAGTGGTTCGTCTACATAACTGTAGAGAAAGAGGTTGAAGAAAGAAACCCTAAATCAGTTTTAGCCATTGATCTGGGCATAAGATGGGTTGCAACAGCAGTGAACTCAAACAATACTAGGCCAAAATTCTATGGAAGGGAGCTTAGAAGGGTTAAAGGATATTATTTCTACCTTAGAAGAACATTAGCTTTGAAGAAAGCATACAAAACAATAAAGAAGATTGGAAATAAAGAAAGGCGAGTAGTAAATGATATACTGCATAAGATAAGCAGAGCGATTGTTAATGAGGCCTTAGAAAACGATTCTATGATTGTTCTCGGAAAACTCAGAGGCATAAGAAAGAACGGCAAAGGAAGAAAATTCAAAAGAAAATTGAACAATGGATTCCCATACCACAGATTAAGCCAATTCATAGAATATAAAGCCAGATGGGTTGGGATAAAGATGATCAAGATAAGTGAAAGAAATACATCGAAAACATGCCATAGATGTGGGCACAGGGGGCTCCGAGTCGGAAGCCTCTTCAAATGCCCGCATTGTGGCTATGTGTGCAATGCAGATTATAATGGGGCGATGAACATACTCAAGCGGGCTATGGGCTACATGCCCATAGCAGGGGCTGATAGGGCGTTATGCCCTGGTCTTGACACAGCCCTGAACTCGGTAGGATGAGGCCTCAGGCTGACAAACCGGGAATCTCCCGGCTTTAGCCGTGGAGAATGTCAAATCCCTGATGTTTCCCTCCACCATATCGGGAGGAAGCCAGTTCTCATAGAAGTTCTGGTGAAGTGCTGTCGCAGACTGCCATAGGGCTCTTATCTCATCGTCTCCTGTTTCCCTTGAGATTCTGGAAACCTCCTGGTGAAGCAATTTAAGATCCTCCTTAATCTCATCTATCCTCTTATTTATCTCATCAATCCTTTTGTTCGTATCGTCAATTCTCTTGTTAAGAGAATTGTTTAGATCGTCGATCCTCCTGTTTGTATCATCTATCCTCTTGTTGAGAGAGGCACTCAGATCGTCTATTCTCTTGTTAAGGGATTCGTTCATTGCCTCCATCCTCTTGTTCATCTGGTCGAGGAGAATTATCACATCGGTGCTGGTGAGCCTCTTTCCCTCCGTTATCTTTTTGGCAATTCTCTCCGAGGCCTGCCTTAATGCCTCTTCTAAAACGGATGTCACAACAGCCTCGACCATAAGGTGATGTAAAAAGAAGTATATAAAGTTGACACACAGTTAATTCCTGTTTTCCAGAATCTGCTGTTCAGGCTTTCCTGTGAAAGACATATATGCGCTGTTAATCCTTCTCCCTTTAATTGCCCTAGCAGCCCAGTCGGAAAAGATAGATCCAGCCCTTCTTGCCTTATCTCTGAGGTCAGGATAATAATTTCATGGCTCTCAAATAATTAAAAGTAGATTCAGTAGATCTGTTAATCATAAAGAGCCATACAAAAATGTCTCCTTCTTAAATCCTAAATGCTGCCAGTTTTCTCCTATTTCAACAACTTGAAGGCACTTTTTGGCCTATTTTCAGATATTTGCAGGTCAGAATGGGCCCTTATTCACAGCATTCGTTACGTCTTCTGCTCAACGGCTTTTTCGTTTTTATTTCTTCTGATTTCAAACTCCCTAGACGTAACAGCTTTTTGTGGTAACAGTCCTCTAAACACCTGTGCAGACAAGTAGGTTCCACTTGAGAACTTAATTGTTTTGGGTATGTAGATCCTTTGCTTTCAAAATGTCAATCCCCTGTCCATCTGCCCAGATATCCAGCAGCCTCCCCTAAAGCAGCGCTGGGGACAGTGCAGATTCCTGAGAGGATCAGCTTCCCTTCTCCGTTTCCTTAGCTTTTTTTCTCTTCTTCCTCTATCTTCTTTGTTTCCTCTTCTATCTCCTTCTCAATTTCCTCTATTGGCTTAGGTGGGGGAGTTGTTGCCAAAGTATAGCCAATCCACCCCAGTATTCCGAATACGCCTACAACGGCCACAGCAGCAGTTATCTGCAGGAGTAGAAGAGAAAACTCGGTAAGAAACACGAGATACAGGTATGCTATTATTATCACAGCCGATATGAGAAGAATTCCGGCCCCTATGACCTGATCCTTGCTCATCTTGATCCCATTGTGAATGAAAGGTGTATATTAAAATATTTCTACGGTGAAGCATTACTTCCTATTAACTCTTTGATGCCATCCTCAAGGCTAATTGTGGGAGAATAACCTATCCGTTTTGCACGCTCTATGCTTGCATGCGAATGTCTAATGTCCCCAGGCCTTGGAGCAGTGTGCACAGGCTTCAATTTCCTGTCCATGATTTTAAGCATGATATTTGCAAGCTCATTTATTGTTACAGAAGTCCCGCTGCCGATATTGTAGACACCGCTCCCATCATCTTCAGGGCAAGTATAACTGCCCTTGCAACATCCCTCGCATGGACAAAGTCCCTTGTCTGCTCACCATCGCCGAAAATTATCGGTGGCTCATTCTTGGAGATCCTTTTAATAAACTCGGAAATCACGCCGGCATAGGCCTTAGACTGTCTAGAGCCATAGACGTTGAAGAATCTAAATATTATGTGCCTATAGCCATAGTAGGAACTCACAAATGCCTCACCGGCTATCTTCGTAGCTGCGTAGGGTGATTTTGGATTCAGGGGATGATCCTCTGTTATTGGGGTTTTTACCGGTTCCCCGTAAACAGCACAAGAAGAAGCGAAGATAAAAGCTGAAACATTTTTGGAAGCCTTAGCCAGATTAAATGTACCCTTAGCATTCACATCAAAGTAAAGATCTGGCTTCTCAACAGACTCGGCAACATCTATAAGCGCGGCTAGGTGAACAACAGCTTCTACTCCTCTGACTGCTTTTTCAACGGTTATTTCGTCCCTTATATCTCCCTTTATAAATTCAATGGAGTCCAGCACTTCCTTAAGATTGCTCAGCGAGCCGGTGGAAAGATTGTCGAGAACCCTTACCTCGAAGCCCTGGCTCACCAGTTCTCTGACCAAGAAGCTACCGATGAAGCCTGCCCCACCAGTCACGAGAATCCTTTGAGCCATAGCTGACCCTCATATGTAAATCAGGTATATTAATAAAAAAGAAGGGAAGGGAGTTCTTAACAAACCGGAGGTGCTTACCAAGGAGCTGAAGTTACATAGATGGCATCCAGCACCCAGTAGGGATCAGATCCTATTCCGTCCGATATTCTGATGCTCACAGGATACCAATATCCTGGATACCAAATGCCCGCTACCTCTCCTGCCCTTATCTGCACATAGTACTCATAAACGGAGAATTCATGGCTGTATGAGGGATCACAATGTAAAGTTGTGACGACATACCACCCTCCCGGTCCTGGGATGTCTATCCTGAACGTTCTAGCATATGGACTTATCACAAAATCCCTCAGCAAGTAGTCTGAGGTTCCTCTATCCCTTGAATATAGCTTATAATTGCTCAACCAGCCATATCCTGCTATCGGATTGTAAAGTCCAGTGCTGGCATTGATGAAATCACTGTAAACTGGAGATGATGGAGTTCCGAGGTCAAAGTAAGCTCCTTCAACTATATATATGCCATTCACAACCCAATTGTGATCTGTCCCGCCATCATCACGGAATGTTATTGCTAGATCGCCATCTGAAATTGAGACCGGAAGGCTTATCTCCTTGAACTTCCCTGCACCTACCGTTAGATCGTCCACTTTGAGGATTCCTTCTACATAGATGTCTATATTGTCATGTGCATACTGATAGTCCCCCACTATTATTCTCACTGTGTAAAGGCCATTTGGAAGCGCCACTTTAAAGGTTCCGGGCTGACTATTTGTCACAAAATCTCTCCTCAGATCGTCTGGAGATCCTCTATCCCTAGACTGCTGTGTTGTTGTCCAGCCATATCCGGAGTATCCATATGTAGTCGACTCAGTAACCCTAGTAAATCCGGCAGCTACTGGTGATGTCGAAGTTCCCATGTCAAAATAGAGCTTCGGCACGAACTTCAGCCTGATGGCACTTCCATCTGACAGAACTGGCTTATTGAAGCTGTACTCCGAGTATATACCATAACTGCTACTGTACTGGACTCCTATTGTGGCGAGTCCTCCTTTATCTGGCCCTTGGTCATAATACTCGTTGAAGAAAGTAACATCTTTGTAATATATATCTATATTAGAATTGTTCTCATAGAACCTCACTTGAAATGTAATAGAATAGGCTGGATCTGGGTACATAGAGAGCGGGACATTATTGTACTGCACTATGAGAACCCTATTTGGCTTGGTTCCTAGCTCAGCCACGTATACATTCGATGAACTCGGCAGATAAGAATAAGGATATGTAACTAGATCGTCCCAGAATGGGAGCAGCATCTTTCCAAACTTGAAACCAGTCCGTGTGTTGAAATAATACCAAGCAGGCGAGTCATCGAATGCTATTGCACCGTTGCTTCCTATCCCTATCATCCTGTACTTACCTCCGTAGAAGTTTATATCGAAATCTGTCATTATGATGACTTCCCCATCATCTCCGAGATTCAATGGCATCCCAGTGTTACTTATGTCTATCCAATTATATTGTATGCTCTGAAACTCATAGTTATTGAATAGCCAGACTGTTAGCGGGATAGCTATGCTGGCCGATGTATATCCTGTCGCCGATGCTGTAACATTGAGAGTAAAGCTTCCAACCTCGTTTAACGTTATGGATCCTGTATACACACCATCGCCTGCGAATTTGTCAGGAGCTATTCCGTCGTCTTTAAGTGTTGTGCTTGCAGATCCCACTTTTGCTGTTACAACAACTCCTGGAACTATTCCTCCGGCGTTCCCGACCATCGCCTCTATTGTAATACTTTGTCCAGCAGTCCTGTGGATTCCTCCTCCAGAAGAAGTAGGGGATAGGATCAGGATATGCAATTTATTTTCATTCGGAGGAGTTGACAATGCATTGTAGGCATTGACTCTTCCTCCTGTCAGAATGGGATATCCTTGATATTCTGCTGTGAAGAGTATGTTGAACTTCAAGCTAACTGGATTGTAATTTGCCCTCTGGGGGGTTGAGAGTAGCAATGCAGCCACGCCTGAGACAAAGGGAGTCGCCATGCTTGTGCCGCTCCAGCTTTCATACGAATTCCCGGGAACAGTGCTCAGTATGTCTTCACCAGGGGCAGCTATGTCAACACTGCTCCTTCCATAGGTGGTCCACGAAGTTAGGCTTCCATCAGATCTAGTTGCTGCAACTGATATTATATTTGGAAGATCGTAGGCAGCAGGGTAAAGAGGCAGTTCGTAATCTGCATCAACATGCCAGTTTCCAGCAGCAGCCACGAATAGTATGTTATTTTCACCGGCCATCTTTATTGTATCGTAGAGGGCCTTTGAATACCAGTAACTTCCCCAGCTGTTGCTGGTCACTTTTACGTTCACCCCAAGGCTCTTCATCATCATAACATACTCAAGGGCCTCTATAGCACCACTTGTATATCCCCATCCATCGGCTCCTATGAACTTTATTGCCATTATGCTGACGTTCCAGTTGACTCCTGTTACTCCTATGCCGTTGTTTCCAACCGCTCCTATTATCCCAGAGACATGTGTCCCGTGGCCATTGTCATCATACGGATCTCCATCTCCATTAAAGGTATCTATCCCGTAGTAGTCATCTACGTATCCATTTCCATCATCGTCAACGCCATTGTTTGGAATCTCACCTGGATTGTGCCACATGTTAGCCGCAAGATCCTCATGATTGTAGTCAACCCCGGTGTCTATGACGGCAACGACAACATTTTTGCTCCCCTTCGAGATATCCCAAGCCTCAGGGGCATCTATATCTGTATCTTGTGGATTGTTTAATCCCCATTGATTCGGGAACTGAGGATCGTTTGGTATGGCACAAATCCTCTGGATGTAATCTGGCTCCGCATATTCAACAAGTCCTGCTCTTAGGAGGGCCTTTGCTGTATCCAATTCCTTTCCTGCGGGGACTTTTAGAACGCTTATCCTTGTCATTCTAAATGTTTTTTCAATATAAGCCCCCATGGATGCGATCTCCTTCTCTGCTTGTCTCATCTTTTCCTCCTTAAATTTCACCAGCAGGTAACCCGATCTGTATTCGAGCTTGGGCTTCTCTGGAGCTTTTTCTCCCCTTATGTTGCTTGTATCCACCTTTTTTATTACTTTTGGTTTTATTACCGTGTCCTGTGCACTTGTAGTAAGGCAGCTTCCTAGACAGAGGATAAGGATCAATAACACGACGAATATTTCTCTTTTAGACATTTTTATCACCTTTTAGAGGGCTCTTTCCAGCCCTCTTGGGAAAAGTTTTGGGAAAAATAAAAATGTTTATTTTATTTTTATTATCTTTAATATAATATATCATCTATCTGGTCATTTTTTTTAACATAACAACCCTTGAGAGCTTACGCTGCATAATAGAATGTTTTAGGAAGGTCTTTTGAAGCTTCTGTAGGTTCTCCGCTGAAGCTTTGAGATACATACTACGGTATTTCTAAGTCTGTAATGTGTGCATCAAGGATTATCTTCATATCCCGAGCATCTTTTCAAATGAAGCAAGCTTTTGCCAAATTGCTCTGTGTTTTTTTATGTCAAGTATGGTGTTAATGTCTAAGTCTTTACTTCCTATCCATAAGCCCCCGCTGTCTTTACGGTGATCAATAAATAAAGCTTGGTATCTATAAAGTTTGCAAGGATTGAGATAATACTTTCTGTTGGCGTCATGTAGAACTACAACACCACCACTATTCAAAAGATCAAGTGCATGAATCAAGCAATCCTTTCTTGCTCTTCCATCAATAAGAATAAAATCAAATTTTATGTCAAGACTTTTAGGAAACTCCACATAATCTTTTAAATCTGCATATGAGCCGTCATTGTGCTCGTCAGTCCAAGGATAGTTATTTGGAGGAATATAATAAATTTTTGCATTAGGCGCAATAATATGCTTAATTGCTTTAGCCCAATATTCATTATGTTCTATAGAAATCCATAGTGCATCTTTCTCTAAATACTTTGGAAAATAGTAAGTACTATATCCGGCTCCCCATTCCAAGCAGTTCTTGGGCTTTTTCCTTTCTAATAACTCTACAATAATAGCTATCTCTTTATGCTTCATGTATGGCTTTACGGAATGACCGACTAGAGTCTTTTTAATGTAATCCCTAAATTCTTTATAGCAGATTATAAAAACCTGACTAATAAGAAATAACTCATGCATAGAATACCCTCCGGTTTACTCTTGGCCAACTTAGTTACTTTCTGCGCATGCAACAGTATATTCCTTTACTCTTGTTTCTATTCTTGTTCACCAAGTCCTATGGCAGCAAACTTTACCCTACGGCAAAAGACCTCTGGATCGTATATCCTCCTTCCATCTATCACTACAGGATCTCTCATGTTATTTACAAAGTCCTCAGGTCTTAACTTCTTGAACTCATCCCACTCGGTCACAATTATGGCACAATCAGCGTTCCTGATGCAATCAATGGGAGAGGAGGCATATAGAACTCTGTTCCCGAATATACGCCTTGCATTTTCCATAGCTGCTGGGTCATACACTGCTACTGTGGCATCAAGCTTGAGAAGCTCCTCAACAACCCTTATGGAGACTGCATCCCTCATGTCATCCGTGTTTGGCTTGAATGAAAGCCCTAAAACGGCGACTTTCTTTCCTTTCAGCACTCCTGTAAGTTTCATGGCGAGCTCAACTGCTTTACAAGCCTGCTCATCGTTTACCTCCTTAACGCTATTTAAAAGCTTTGGATTATAGCCCAGCTCCTCCGAGAACCTTATAAGGGCCCTCAGATCCTTGGGAAAACAGCTTCCACCGAATCCCAACCCTGCTCTCAGGAAAAGAGGACCTATTCTCTTATCAAGGCCTATGCCCTTTGCAATTACCTCCACATCAGCTCCTCTAACTCTCTGGGCTATGTTCGCTATCTCATTTATGAAGCTCACTTTCATTGCAAGAAATGCATTGCTTGTATATTTTATAAATTCTGCATTTACTAAATTTGTCCTCAATATGATCACTCTTTCCCCGTAAAACCTTCTCCATAACTCCTCGAGAAGATCCCCTGATCTCTCATCAATGCTCCCTATCACCACCCTATCAGGGTTGAAGATGTCCTCAACCGCATTTCCCTCCCTTAGAAACTCAGGACTCATGCAGATCCCGAAATCCCTTCCTGCAGATTTTCCTGATTCCTCCTCTATTATCCTCGATACTCTTTCTGTGGTCCCAGGAGGGACAGTGCTCCTCATCACAACCAGATGGTATTTCTTCTCCCTCAGGTCCCTGCCTATCATCCTCGCTGCAGACTCAATATAGGAGAGATCAGCTGAGCCATCCCGCCTTGAGGGAGTTCCAACTGTTATAAATGTGATATCTGTGTTGAGAACAGCCTCTCTATGGTCGCTTGTCGGGATAAAGTTCCCCTCGGATCTTTTTAAGAGATCCTGAAGGCCTGGCTCATATATGTACAGCTTCCCTTTTCTCAGGCTATCTATCTTACTCTCATCAATATCATAGCCATATACCCTAAATCCCCTCGAGGAGAAAGCCAGGGCCGTGACAAGGCCCACATAACCGAGGCCGAAGAAGGATATCACTTAAATCCCCCTTTTTCTGAACCACTCTATTGTATAGGTAATCCATCCTAGGATCTTATGGTTAAAGATTTAGGACCATTTGCCACAAGAATCTCTTTTTCTCCATCATATTCTCGCCACCTCATATGAGGACTTTATCGCATCCCAGTATGTCTCAGGAGTCCCTACATCTAGCCTGATCTCATCATCTCTGAGAAGGACGAACTCTACCTTCCTCCCCCTTTCTATCAGCTTCTGTATCCCATCCGTGAGCTGTATCTCCCCTCCAACTCCGGGTTCTACGGTCTCAAGGACGTCCATTATCTCCTGATTGAATACATAGAAGGGCATTATAGCGAGATTTGATATAGGCTTCTCAGGCTTCTCCACCACCTTTAAGACCCTGCTGTCCTCAATAAGGGCAACTCCATGCTGTCTTGGATTCTCAACTCTCTTGAGAAGGAGAACTACATCGGAATTCTTCTCAGACATCCTCTTTAAAAAGTCATTCGAGATTATATAAGTGTCGCCAGCACAGACAAGGAATCTTTCGTTTTTTACAAAAGGCTTGGCCATCAGGACAGCATGACCGAATCCCATTGGCTCCGGCTGATTTACCCACATTATATTCGATTTTTCAACCATTCTGTAGAAGTTGGAGAGCTCAGATGCCATCCTTTCCTTTCCCTTCTCATTCATCCTCTTTATGAAACTCCAATCAGGGGTGAAGTGGTCTTCTATAGCCCTCTTCCCCCTTCCCACAACGAAGCAGAACTCCCTTATGCCGAAGCAGTAGAGTTGCTCGAAGACAGCTTGGAGAAGGGGCTTTAAAACGATTCCATTCTGTCCTCTTACATAGATCGGAAGCATCTCCTTCGGAAGCTCCTTGCTCATTGGGAGAAGCCTAGTTCCGAGGCCAGCTGCTGTTATCACTGCCTTCCTTATCACATCGCACTACTGTGTGGAATCTTTAAAAATATTTTTGCTATCCTGATGGCCTTTCTTCTCTATTGATATTTCCTCCTAAATTCTCAAGTAAGCGATGCGCACTTTTTTACATTACTTTTTCTTAAGGCTACAACTTTCTAGGACTTCCTGCCATCTCTTAGCTACAACTTTTATGTCGTACAATTGTTCAACCTTTTGTCTTCCTCTTCGGCCCATTTCTTGTCTGAGATCTATATTTTCTGCTAATAAATGTATATACTCAATTATTTCTTTTATGAATCCTATTTTGTCTAAATTAGGATCGCTTTGAATAAGGAATCCATCATATCCATGAGTAATTATTTCCCTTGGTCCTACATGATTTGAAGCAATTACAGGGAGGCCGCAGCTCATAGCTTCGATCAATACTATTCCGAATAATTCTTCCCAACTCTTCTTTCTTTTTGAAGGTAATACTAAAACATCTGCCTCTTGGTAAACTTTCGGTAAGAGAGCATTATCAATATAATCAAGGCATTTAATAGGCAACTGGTCTTTAAGCCCGTTTAGATAACTTCTGAGAGGGCCCTGCCCAACAAACCAGAATTCTATATTTTCTCGGTAAGTTCTAATCTTCTTAGCAACATCTATTAGCTCTAATATCCCTTTCTCCTCGCTAAGTCTTCCAACAAACAATATTACTATAGAATCATGCTCTTTTGGTTTTTCTCTTGGCTTAAAAAGTGTCGTATCAACTGAATGTGGAATCCAAAAACATTCCTTAGAATATCTTTTAAGTGCCTCATAAGAAGCTTTTGTAACACAAACTGTAGCATCAACCTTTTTTAAGAAGTCTATCCAAGATTTTCTTAAATCCAAAAAATACTCATGAACCCAATAACCATGGCGTTTTCCAAAATTCCAGTAAGGCCATGAAGTGAAATATATTACCGGCCCTGCCCTGGGATTTAACCTCTGAAAATAATAAACAAAGTAATGAAGTGGTGCCATTCCAATTATATTGATAGCATCTGTTTCACGAGATAATATTGATCTAAATAGTGATGCATTGTTTTTTATTATATAAGTAAGATTAAAGGTTTTTAAAGTCTTGTATATCAGTATTTTTGGATCAAACACTATTTGCTCGATATCGCCAATAATGCCCTGCCTCTCCTTAAGGAAGAACAAAGCTGAAAAATGTCTTGGATCTCCATATTCATGAAAAATCCTTAAGCGGATCTCTTTCATTTTCCATCCGGTCATGAAGAGTACTGTCGCCTTTACTTAGGTCTTTAGCCTTTCCTCTTTATAGCCCAAATTAACGGTGACTTGAATGAATAATCTTTAGAATAACCAAGCTTCCAACAATTAATTTGAGTTTAAGTTATATATAATATTTTTATTTCTAATCTATATATCTCTAAGCTTTCGCTCTTATAAATAAGCGAATATGTCCTAAGTGTAGTGGTTGAGTTCAATCTGGTTATTAAAATTTCAAATAGCCCTCTAAGAGTTGAAAGTTCCTTATTTCTAACAATGTATATGATCTCATTGCTTGAAGTATTCATAACCTTTATAAGCAGACCGTTTGAAGTGAACCACAGACTATTAGGGTTACCATATACAATAACAGACTTCTTTAGGAAATATGCTAATGGATACGAGCCCTCTAATAGTATTGTTGAGTTATTCTGGTCTTTAAGAAGTTCGTAAGCATTTATCCATTGGGCTCCCCATTCCGGATAATATGCATTAATACTGTAAATAGTATCATACCATCGAGGATCCAAGTTATGCATCGATATAAAGGCTAACTGGTGTACTAAAATTAAGGATATAAATATTAGAATAATAATTTTGACGAAATAAATGTAGGCTTTATTCGATTTAAAAAAGTTCCAAGTTTTCACTTCTTCTCTTGAAAACTTTATTTTTATTTTTATATTGAACTTAAAGAGTTGAGGTAAGGAAAATAATATGCCTAAAATGAGTATGACCGCTATATAGATGTCCGAGACCACAGTTTTCTCTGGGTTAAGTAGTTGCAAGTAGGAGTGTGGCATGTTTAGTGGATTAATAATGATAATGTGAAATATGATGTTTAACAAGATCCACATTAGAAGTAATTTACTTGTAGCTACTTTCTCACAGAATACTGATATTATAACTGGCATTAATGAACCAAGAAAGGATATTATCAGCATACTCCTGCGGTACTCTGTGCCGGCAATAATTAAACCGTTCAAGACATCTACGGTTGATAAATAGTATATTAAAATCATAAATAATATGAGAAGAAGCATCTTAGTACGGTTAAATATCATAATATAATTTCCTTTATCTCTTTTTCTATAGTATGTTACAAATGGAAGCAACAAAAGGGATGATGCAAATATTATGAAAGTTCCAGCATTTTTTATAATGTTCCAATAATTAAAGAATTGTAAATAGTTTATATTAATAGGATGTGGTTTACCTGCTGAGATAGAAGTAATTATAGCTAATATTTCCTTTGGCATAAATTTTTCCTGAATCCAAATTAAGTTGATAAAACCAATAATTCCATACTTAATAGCAAAAGTGGCATAATAAAGTATAGCCGGGATTGAAATACTTATGACTATTATTAAAATTTTAAAAAAAGAAAGCCCTCCTACGACATCTTCATCTAGGAATTTTTGTATTATATATTCATAAAGTAGATAAGCTAATAATACAAGGATTCCTGACCCTAAAATCTGGCTTCTAGCACCAATTGTAAAACCTATATGAAATATGCTCCATATGTATAATCCTAGGAACGGTAATATAAAAAATATACTCAGAAAATATTTAGTAAATGACGGCTTCTTTTTCATTTTCAATGAAAATATAAGTAGAGAACATACAGTAAAAAGAAATATCCCATATTCTTTACTGACTATAAGTAGTGTGCCTCCTATTGACCATAGTATGAGCAAGTGGGGTTTGCTTATATCTTTGAACATGATAATCTTTGATAACTCGTAGATCATAGCCCAGGTTATCGTAATGAAGGCTAGATCAAGATACATTGATTCTTTTATAAAATACAGCATGTAAAAGGGATTAGCAATAATAGCAAAGAAGCTGGCGATCGCCAAGTTAATGGCATCATTTGTGAAAATTCTGTAAAAATCTACAAGGATTATAAACAGAAAAATTGTAAAAAGTATTGGAACCAGTCTATAACCATAGATGCCTATATTAGATACGAAGAAAGCCATAATTAGAGGTATTAGTGGAGGAGCATACATTGTCTGGTAAGTCTGATAGTATATATTTGGTCCGTGTAAAGAACCCGTTTTTATAATGGATTCAGCTATCGGTATGTAAACGCTAACGGCATCCCAATTTATTAATAGTGGACTATAAATTATCAAAAGCACTGCAAATATCATCAGCAAGGCTGCAGCAAAAGCCGAGAGAAAGTTCTCACAAGATAATTTATAGGGGACATTTCTTATCTGATATACAAATGTGTGTAACACATATTTTATCAAGAAAGCTAGTAGGAATGCTACTGAAAATATAAAGTAAAACTTGAAATACAGAATGATCAAATTTGTGAAAAAGCCTAACACTATCGCGGGAGCGATGAGCAAGTATAACCATAAAATAATCCAGTCAGATTGTGTTAGATTACTAATAAGTGGCTTATAAATATACCTAATGATCACATCTAATTTTCGTTTTCAAGTAGGATATATCCATAGGAACCTAATCTCCTTAGGTAAGCATATGTGCACGCAATTGTAAAACTATTTTGTTAAATAATCTTTTAGTAGAAAATAAATCTGAAAAGGATACTACTAAATAGGGACAAGAGAATCCCTGTAATCGAATATTGTGTGGCCTAAATTTAATCCAATCGATCATTGCTCGTGTAATATACTTCACATATAAAAACTTATTTACATATACTATACTATTCCTTAAATAAAACCTTGGATTTCTAATAGAATTTAAGTCGCATATTCTAAAAATATATAATAGATAATATAGGTATACCATCAACGCACCTTTAACTCCAAAAAATTTATACATGGTCATAATTTTATTTCTTATATTATAGTATAGCATCTCTGGTCTTCTGCCGGCTGTGGCACTTCTGTAATGGACGCCTACTATTATCGGTAATAAAATAGAGGGTATCCCTTCTTTCCAAGCTCTCAAACTTATCTCGACATCTTCATAATACATAAATAATCGATAATCAAAGACACCAATTTTTGAAAAAGCTACATCGTCTATTACCCAAAACGCTCCGTCACAATAACTTAGAGATAGCGGTCTAAGCTTAGTTGCCAGCCTAGGATTTAATATCAAGGAAAGACTCCATCCTGCACCTGATGAGTCGATGAAATGACCTCCATGATCCAAGTCGCCTGTATACCCATTAATTAATAACGGAGTTACAATAAAGCCTTTAAATTTCTTTTTCAGTAAAAGAATATATTTTATGAACTTACAGAAAGCTTTACTATCAATAATAATATCATTATTTAAGCAAATAAGTAAGGGGGGGATACCAATTTTTTTAACAATGTAATTGGCAGCTATATAACAAGCACCGGCATATCCAAGGTTTATGGGTAAACTGATTACGGTGAATCCTTTATTGTGAGCTATTAAAGAACTTTCATCAGTAGAATTATTATCAACAAAAAGAGGTAGGAACCTAATATTAGAGCAATCTGTAATGGCTTCAGCAATAGAGTCCAAGCAATGATAAAAGATACTGCCTAGCGTGTGTCTGCCGTTATAGTTTACAATGATTAGAGGTATTGCCTTATTCATAAATTACTTTTTTCAGGTTTTCACAGCTATATATGCGCACACAATACACATCTATGCTCGTCCGGGTCATGTATAAAATCAACATTTCTTGTAAGAACGCCAATAAAGAAAACTGTGCTCATCAATAGCAAAACTCCAGCTAAAGTTTTTCTCTGTTGCGCACACGCGCTTGCATATAATATGAGGAAGATCGCAAAGGAAGTCTACAAAAATATGGATTTGTTACTTTTACTACAAATTTCTGAGATGTACACGCATCATTCTTAGTGCCTCCTTTCAGCTAATTTTCGTTTTATCAATAATGGCAGATAAATAATTGCTCCAATAGGCAATCCCAGCAGAATTAGTAGGTTTTCAACTATTATGCGCAGCCTATTGCTTATCGGGTGTATGTAGTTGCTTTGGAAGTTTTGAGTGTTGATATCATCAATGTTCTTTCTGCCATGCATGTAGATAATTTTCATGTAGTACATGCCACTTCTAAGTGCTCGTGAGAGGGTTTTTCTCCACGTTCTTGTTGGAACATGAACGACCGGAAAAGCATTTATGAATCCCAATTCAACGCCCATTTTTCTCAGGCGGGCAAAGAGCTCTGTATCCTCACGAATCTTAAAGCTCTCGTCAAATCTAACCTTCTTGAAGATGGAAGCATCGCATACTAGATTGCAAAGGTTTAAATCAGTTGGATTTATCTCTAGGCCCTTCAAAACAGCGTTCTTTTTAGCGTGTTTTGCTATTTCTTCTAGCCAATTATTGCTTAGCGGAAAAGCATCAGACTCAATGAAAACTAAAATCTCACCCTTAGCCCTTGAAATAGCATCATTCCATGCCTCAGGTATTGTCCCTTTAGTGGAGGTAACAAGCTCAAAATCACGAAAAGTTTGTTCATCTAAGGCTTTACGTAGTCTTTCAAAGTCAGAATCTTTTTTTGCGATAGAGATAACGCTAATTTTCGGCATATATAAACTATTCAACTTTAGTAGCGACTGCTACAATATTCGTTCCGAGCCAAATAATAACAAAAACGTTGAAAAGTAAGCTAAGGCAATTCATAATTAGATAGCCTGAGCGTTGTAAGGTATAATTATAAAAGTCGGTATGCAACATATCTATTGTGTAGCTACTTGTTCCATGTGATTTCCCTAGTCCACAGATTCCTTATTGCAGCCATGATAAGGTAGAGTTGTTGTAGCACCCATGTTCTATACACCTTTAACACTAGAAGCATTAACCCTACTCCAAGCAGGATTAGAGCTATAAGTGAGCCGTAAAACACACTCGTTACTAGGAGAATTGCACATACAAGTAAGAGCCATGGATTAATTATATATAACCACCACTCCATCCTCCAAATCTTTTCAAATGGAGTAGGTAGGTAAACACTTTTTTCTTTGGCATATTTCTTAGCTTGAAGAAAAGTGACAATATTATGTTGGGCACGTCTAATCTTTGTCTTAATATAACTTCCTCTAAGCGGCTCGTAAGCCCACACATCGTCTACCTGTATTGCTCTATAGCCAGTAAACGCTATATAGGAAGCTAAGAAGCTGTCTTCCATTTTTGGATGTAGCGGGATTTTTTCGAGGATGTCTTTTCTAAACATTTGAAAAACACCACTATGTATGGGAGTGCTATGCGCCTTTGATTCAGCTACACGGATAGTATTATAAAAGTCTCTGTAAATATTTTCAGTATCCGTAAATTTTCCAGCGTAGTACTTCAGCGAAGCCGTTAAGGCCCCTACAACAAGATCCGCAAAGTACTTCACAGCATTCATAAAGGCATTCTTATCCAAGAGCGAATCAGCATCGGTAATCACTATCAGGCTACCCGTTGCATGTTTTAGTGCATCAAAGATACTTTTGATTTTGCCCTTCCTTTCTTGTTCTACAATAACCTTCGCATTAACGCTTGGATTTTTCTTAAACCATTCATCTACAACATCTAATGTCTTATCAGTTGAACAGTCATCAACAATAATGATCTCAATCAATTCTAATGGGTAGTTCTGTTCATAGATATTATCAAGTTTTTTCTTTATATATTCCCTCTCGTTATAAGTCGGTACAATTACCGTCAATTTTGGTTTATAACTTTTATCCATTCTAACATTCCAGTTCTTTTTCAGCCAATTAGTCCTAGCATACAAAAAATAAACTATCGGAACACTGAAATGCATAGCCAACAACACTATAACCAACTCTAAAAAAAGCGGTTCAGAACATGATAAGATGATTGCTTATCACCATTATGACTTCACTTAAACGCTTGTTAAAGATTTTTGGAACGAATACATAGTTACCTATAAAGCTTATAAAAGGTTTTTTGCTAATAGTAGGGCGTTCTCTTTTGCTCTGGAAGGCTTCGAAGTACTGTATGTCACGGCATATATATACTCTTTGAATCTTCTCAAATACTCACAAGCTTCTATAGGTGTTACAGCACCCGAAGCGAGAATGTTTATGGCTATAACCTTGCTCTCGAGCTTGGAGGCTAATTCTTCTATGGCTTTTTCCGCAACCTCTTTAGAGAAGGCCATTTGATAGCCCAGTGGATTCATAGGGGTCATAACATACTCTACCCTTACGCCAGAAGAGACAATAAGCTTAAAGAGGTGACTTACGTTTCTAGTTTCTAAACCAAAACTCACGCCCAACTTAGACTCGACGTACTTCTTAATTTCTTTAAGTAGGTCTATTAGTTCATAGGCAACAATTATATCTACCAAAACCTCATGCAGTAGGATAGCTTTGACTCTTGTTTTAGGCAGTATCTTTAGGTAGGGCTCTACCTCATTAACTATAAATAAACTTGCTACTCTTTTAAAATTCATAGTCAATGCTCCCGCAACGAAGTCTTTGAAGCGTTTCCTCACAATATTATTTAGAACGGTCGTAGCAAGTCCTGCTGTACCAATTACGTTTGCTTTTCTCACATATCCTTGTGCATATGGAACTAGTATGTAGTAGTTTAGTTTGTCCAGTAAATCATGGTTATCAGATATGTATTTAAACATCTTTAGGTTTAACTCATGGGTTGAGAATGTAAACCCTGTTACTCCTCCCTCCATAGATGCCTTAATTACATCAACCTTCTTCTGCACTAGAGATACTTCATTCCTTTCTTCTCTAGCTTTCTCTTGTGAAAGATGACTAACCCCTATAAACGGGTTATCTCCTAAGAGTAATTCCTTAACCATTCTTAGTTCTCCATGCCTCTTCATATAATAAGTCTATAACCTTCAT
>Ga0207433_10007411_pt1 | contig 18354 bp, 14 predicted proteins | sample YelNatPaOPGAMG01_FD_187559 | JGI IMG/M metagenome (GOLD analysis project Ga0207433, IMG submission 187559) | Hot spring thermophilic microbial communities from Obsidian Pool, Yellowstone National Park, USA - OP-RAMG-01 (SPAdes) (version 3) | ecosystem: Environmental > Aquatic > Thermal springs... | reverse complement strand
ATACCCGCTATAACTACCTATTTATAACAATGAAGCGAAAAATGGATATAATTGTATGACTGATTATAAACATGCCATTACACATTACCTTTTATCATTATATTATCCTTATGAAAATAAGGTTGCAGAACCGTTTCTGAAATATTTTTTAACCCATTTTGATGGAATCGCATGTGTTTTTATGTATGGTTCAATGATAAATCCCCAGCTCTCCACACCAACAAGCTTTCCGGATTTTTATATTATTGTGGACAGCTACAAAACATTTTACAAATCAAATGTTCATACCCTTCTCAATAAGATGCTACCACCTAATTCATATTTTTTAAGGCTTGATCAGGGAGGGCAGGGCATGCCTTCCAAGTACTGTGTTCTGGATAAACAGGCATTATTCAACACCACACATTATCCAGCCATAAAAGACCTTTTTGTTGCTGGGAGGCTGGCAAAGCGTATTGGTATACTATATGTTAAAGAGCAAGCCTTTTTATCTGAATTTATAGATAATGTTTACAATGCCATGCAGTTTAATGTAATGTTTGCTTTATCAGAGATAAAAACCCCTTTTACCCTTGAAGAGTTTATTATTCACCTTCTTGGTTTGAGTTACAGAGCAGAGGTTCGTACGGAAACACAGGAGAAGGTAATAAGTTTATATAAAAGCGAGGAGGCATTTTATAAAAAGGTTTACGAGTTATTCCTTCAGCAGGAGATTTCAAAAGGAACGATAAAATTGGTCAACAACAAATATCTAACACTACAGCCCTATTTTGAAGATAATTACTTAAAAAATTTTATAAAGCATTCTCGTAAGAGGGCGGTTTATAGATGGCCTAAAAGCATTTACACATTTTCTGATTATGTGGGTTATCTTGAGCTAAAGATAGAGAGAACAACAGGTGAGAAATTAGTACTTTCAAAGTGGGATAGAAGATTTCCCTTGATCTTCGGTTGGAGACATCTGTTCAGGTTGTTGAAAAAAAAGGCTATAAGATAATACATGTAAAAAAGACATTGACTTAAAAATTACATACATATAAAACTTACCTAAATCTTATTAGGAGTTAGTAGATGGACAAAAAGACATTCTTTCTAAAAATTTGCTTTAACCCAGAAGATGCAATAGTAAAGTTTGCTCGTTCGCTCATTACACAAACTTCCATATCCCCGTTCTCACGAGGAAAAGTTTTTTGCAAATGCATTTTTGGGATTAACAAAGGCTTATGACAGAGTCATTGCGGGCATTTATACTTGGAGCAGTTCAAGGACTTACGGCATTTATTCCAGTAAGTAGCTGGTCACATCTTATAGTATTCCCATGGCTTTTAAAATGGAACGATGCATTTCTGAATAGCCTTACATTTCAGGTTGCCCTTCAGCTTGGTTCAGTGCTGGCATTATTGAGCTTTTACTGGCAGGAGTGGCTTGGACTCGTCAGAGAGTTCTTTAAGGGCATAAAAGAAGGACAGCTGTACAGTAACTTTCAGAGGAGGCTTGCATGGTATGTTGTAATAGCGACAATTCCAGGTTCAATTCTCGGCTATCTTTTTGAAAAACAGATAAAAGAGGTCTTAAGAAACCCTCTTTATGTGGGTATCTTTATGATAGTGTTTGGTATTGTTTTATATTTTGCAGATCGTGTGGCGCGTTCAAACACAAGGGATTATAGCCATGTAACTTTAAAAGATACCATTGTCATAGGATTGGCTCAAGCAATAGCATTAATACCTGGTGTGTCGCGTTCAGGTATTACGATGACAGCAGGGCTTTTTTTAGGACTTAACCGTGAAACATCTGCTCATTTTTCTTTTTTATTAGCAATGCCTATCCTGCTGGGTGCCTCATTTCTAAAACTGCACAAATTGATTTATCATTTTCCAAGGGCAGAGGTAAACCCATTTATATGGGGTGTTTTAGGTTCTGCTATAGTAAGTTATATAGTTATTGATATGTTATTAAAGTATTTGAAAAGGCACAGCTTTATTCCGTTTGTGTGGTATCGTATTTTGTTTGGTAGCTTTTTGATTATAATGTATTTTATGAGATAGGATAAGGGGGTTTTATGGGATATGTTAACAAGGTCATATTATTAGGGAATCTTGGTAGGGACCCTGAGATCAGGCAACTTCCAAGCGGTCAGAATGTGGCATCATTTACAGTTGCTACAACAGAAAACTATACCAGCAAAACCGGTGAAAGGATAAAGCAAACAGAATGGCATAGAATTACGGCATTTGGCAGACTCGCTGATATTGCTGGTAAATACCTTCATAAAGGGAAGCAGGTATATATTGAAGGAAAATTAAGGACAAGGCAATGGGAGGACAATAACAATCAGAAGCACACCACCACTGAGATTGTTGCACTAACGATCCAGTTGATAGGGCAAGCCAATCAAAATGCATCTACTGGAGAAGATATTGTAGAACCATTATCAGAACCCATTATAGATGACAGCTCCAGTAGCAGTCCTGATGATGATGTTCCATTTTAAATCTACAAATCAATAGTGAAAACCTAAAAGTTGATTTATTTTTTTCTGAGGCATATAATTTAAAGAGGGGCTGATTATGAAGACACCTGAAGAATATATAGAAAGCATCAGAAAACTCAACTTAAATGTATATATGTTCGGTAAAAAGATCAGTAACACCGTTGATAATCCTATATTAAAGCCATCTCTTAATGCAGTAGCAATGACATACTCTATGGCTTTGAAGCCAGAATTTCAGGATATAATGACCGCGATTTCTCACATTACAGGGAAAAGAATCAACCGATTTACACACATTCATCAGAGCATTGATGACCTTGTGAAAAAAAGCAAGATGGGCAGGCTTATGGGCAGTCATACGGGCTGTTGTTTTCAAAGATGCGTTGGAATGGATGCACTTAATGCGCTATCTATTGTTACATACGATATAGATGCTAAATACGGTACACACTATAACAAAAGGTTTCTAAAATACCTTGAATATGTCCAGGAGAATGATCTGGTGTGTGCTGGCGCAATGACAGATACCAAAGGTGATAGATCTTTACCTCCGCACAAACAAAGTGACCCGGATCTTTATCTGCATGTTGTTGAAGAAAGGAAGGATGGCATTGTAGTTAGAGGTGCAAAGGCTCATCTTACAGGTGCTGTTAATTCTCATGAGATTATTGTAATGCCTACTATTACAATGAGAGAAGAAGACAAAGATTATGCTATATCTTTTGCTGTACCAAGCGACACCAAAGGGATCACCTACATAATAGGGCGTCAGGCGAGCGATACGAGAAAGCTTGAGCAGGGTAAGATGGATCAGGGCAATGTATCTTTTGGTGGACATGAGGCACTAACGATATTTGATGATGTTTTCGTGCCATGGGAACGGGTGTTTATGTATAAGGAGTATGAATTTTCTGGTAAACTCGTAGAACAATTTGCATCTTATCACAGGCAGAGTTATGCATGCAAAGTTGGTGTTGGAGATGTCCTGATTGGCGCAGTTCAAACCATTGCAGAATACAATGGAGTAGATAAAGCCGCCCATGTAAAAGATAAGATTATAGAGATGAATCATCTTAACGAAACACTTTATTGCGGTTGCATTGCGTGTGCTGTTGAAGGGTATAGAGAAGCCAGTGGAACTTATAGTGTAGATGCATTACTTGCTAATGTTCATAAACAGAATGTAACAAGGTTTCCTTATGAGATTTCAAGACTTGCTCAGGATATTGCCGGCGGACTTGTTGTAACACTTCCTTCAGAAGAGGATCTGAAATCTGAAGAGGTTGGCAAACTTATAAGAAAATACCTGGCAGGGAAACAACATGTTTCAGCAGAAAATAGAATGAAGGTTCTGCGGCTGATAGAAAATCTTACAATCGGTACAGCTGCAGTAGGATATCTTACTGAGTCTTTGCATGGGGCTGGTTCACCACAGGCACAGAGGATAATGATATCGCGACTGGTAGATATGAAGAAAAAACAAGAATTGGCTAAGAAACTATGCGGTGTTAAGGATGAAACATCATAGTGTAGTCAGATTTACAGTTAGTATTATATCAAAACAGGGAGCAAGATATGAGACCAGAGATAAACCTCATTGTTGATAAAATAAAAGCTACAGGGCTTGGGATTAAACAAAAGTTCATTAATCTACCTCTTAAATTTAAGCTTTCACTGGCGATGTTGATGATCATGATCCTTATGGTCGGGTTGCTTTCATTCCTTCATTATAAGAGTGAAGATATGCTGTTACGAAACATTATGGATGATACACTGGAGCTTTCTTCAGCGATTCAAATCGGAGTTCAGCAACTAACAATGGGACCGGGTAAAACAGACCAATCAAGGTTACAGTCGTATATAAAAAGTTTAAAAGAAAAGGGGGTTAAAGAAATCTCTATAGTCAATAACGAAAACCAGATTATTGCAAGTTCCAATCCTAAACACAAAGGCAAGGTAATATCCATTATTCACCCTAAAAGAGAATTTATGATAACAGCAAACCTGGGTGAGGTTCATGATACACTTCCGCAGAAATCATACAATATTATTGTGCCAATCATTGTTGGCAATGTGCAATTGGGTTATGCACATATAGTGATGCATCTTGATGACATTCAAAGTATATTAGAGTCCACATTTTATGAAAGGCTCCTTGTTGCAATAATTATATTGAGCTTGGGAACAGTTGCAATAATATATCTTTCAAACAGATACACAAAGCCTATATATAATGTTATTGAAGCAGAAAAACTGGTTTCGGAAGGGAATCTTGCTGTTAGATTAGTTGAGGACCGCAATGACGAAATTGGGACACTAAACAAAGGTTTTAATAATATGGTGAGGAGCCTATCGGAGAAAAAAGAACTTGAAGAAAAATTACATAAAGCAGAGGAACTTTCAAGGTTAGGACAGCTTTCTGCAGGGCTTGCCCATGAAATTAAGAATCCATTAAATCTTATTAACCTTAGTATAGATCACCTCAAGACAAAGGTAGTTTCGCTTGATGATAAAAATAAAGAAGAGTTTTTAAATACAATGGATACAATAAAATCCGAATTACACAGATTAAACAGACTTACGGAACAGTTCCTCAATCATGGTAAAACTATGATCTCCAATAAGGAACTCGTCAGTGTTAACACACTGATTGAGCAGTTAACAGATCTAATAAAGAATAAGGTGGATTCTCAGGGTATTCATCTTAACATGCAGATGTCGGATCAACCTGTGTTTGTGTGGGGTGAGGCAGAACAACTAAAAACAGCCTTTTTAAATATTATTCTTAATGCTGTTGATGTAATGCCCTATGGAGGGCAACTTGATATAAAGCTTTTGGTAAGCAATGATGAGTGTCGGGTATCCATCAAAGATACGGGTCCTGGGATACCGGATGAAATTATTGATAAAATCTTTGAACCATTTTTTTCCACCAAGGAAACAGGCATAGGGCTTGGGCTTGCTATAAGCAAAGATGTGGTCTCACAGCACAATGGAAGTATTACAGTTACAACTACAAAAAATAAAGGAACTGAATTCATTGTCAGTTTACCTTTAGCCAGATCAGATACATATGCAGTATAATATAGTTGTTGTTGATGATGAAATAAGGCAGGCTGAGATCATCGTTAAGATACTTGAAGATCACGGTTATAATGTAAAAGGTACTAACAGGCCTCAAGATGCTATTGAAATAGCAAAGAATGAGGAGCTGGATCTTGTTATCACGGATCAAGCTATGCCAGGAATGGACGGAATAAAGTTACTTGAATCTCTGTCTTCACTCAAGAACCCACCACTGGTTGTAATATTGACAGGTTATGGCACCATATCAAAGGCTGTGGAAGCAATGAAGAAGAAGGCATTTGATTATATAACAAAGCCTATAGATATGGATAGGCTCCTTTTGATTGTGAAAAATGCCCTTGAACTAAAAAGGCTTGATAGAGAAAACAGAGAACTACGCGCAATTATCAAGGGAGAAGGGCTGGATACGATTGTCGGAAGCAGTGGTGTAATTGAAGATATAAAAAAAACAATAAAAAAGATAGCACCTACAAATTCAACTGTTTTAATAACTGGTGAAAGTGGAACAGGGAAAGAACTTGTTGCGAGGGCGATTCACAATTTGAGTCTGAGGAAGAATGAACCATTTTCTGCTGTCAATTGTGCAGCAATACCGGATACTCTTATAGAAAGCGAATTGTTTGGATACGAAAAAGGTGCATTTACAGGTGCAACCAGCTCTAAGGAAGGTATTATAGGTGCAACGAATAAGGGTACACTTTTTTTAGATGAGATTAGTGAACTCAGTCCTGCGGTCCAGGCAAAGCTGTTAAGGTTGATACAGAACAAAGAATTTAAGCCATTAGGTAGTTCTGAAGTTATTTCTGTGGATATCCGCATTATAGCGGCTACCAATAAAGTGGTTGAACAGGAGATCAAAAGTGGTAGATTCAGGGAAGACCTCTACTATAGACTTAATGTGATCCCTATAAATATTCCACCATTGAGGGAAAGAAAAACAGACATTCCAGTATTGATAGAACATTTTATAAAAAAGTATAATCACATTCATTCCAAGCAGATAAATAAATTAGACGACGGAGCGCTCTCTTTGCTGATGAAGTACAACTGGCCTGGAAATGTCAGACAGCTTGAATCTGTGATTGAAAGAACAATCCTCTTAACAGAAGGAGATACCATTACGCGTGATGATTTGCCGCTTGAAATTAAAACCACCCCGATAGATATAAATAAGTATGAATTTGAGCTACCTGATACAGGTATTAATTTCTATGAGCTTGAAAGGGAAATAATTATAAAAGCTATGAAAAAATCAGATGGTGTTATAGCCAAGGCAGCCAGTTTACTCGGTATGAGTTATAGAACATTACAGTATAGACTTGAAAAATTTGGCATTAGCAAAAGGACAGAAGAATCATAAGAATAAACCAGAAATGCAATAAGGAAGTTCGTTTGTTTCCTATTTTACAAATGCATTTTTTGGGGTTGACATGTGGGTGAGAGTTTGAAGTTAGAGCGAGATAGAAGAGTTTGTATACTGAAGAAACAAAATCGTAAGGGTAGCAAACTTATATAAAGGAGGGATCATGAGAATACTGGTAACAGGAGCCGGCGGCTTTTTAGGTACAAATATAGTACTTAATTGTCTCCAGAAGGGATGGAAGGTGAGGGCTTTCACCCTTGATGGCTCTAATGTAAAATATATTCAACATACTGATGTTGAAATATATTATGGTGATGTGGCAGATGTAGAGGCGGTAAGAAAGGCTATGAGTGGAGTGGATGCAGTAATACATTGTGCAGGTGATACGAGTTTCTGGAAAAGGCTTTTTGAAAGACAGAGAAGAACGAATGTAGAAGGGGTTAGAAATGTTATGCAGATTGCCATGGAGTTAAAGATAAAAAAGGTCGTTCATACAAGCACGGTTGATGCACTTGGTTATAATCCCGATGGACTTGCCGATGAGAACTGGCATTTGTACAACTATTCGGGATGGGGGTACAATTATGCGGATACAAAGAAAGAAGGACAAGACATAGCCCTGTCCTATGCGAAAAAAGGGCTTGATGTTGTTATAATAAATCCTGGAAGTATGATTGGTCCTTATGATCATACCCTTCAGTTTGGAAGATTATTCATGGATATCAGGGATCATAAGGTGCCTGCAATACCACCTGGTGGTGCGCCATGGGCGCATGTCAATGAGGTAGCAAAGGCACATATCACAGCTCTGGAAAAAGGCAGGGCAGGAGAACTATATATTTGTGGTGGTATAAATGCGACATACAAAACAGTATTTAGTGCAATTGCTGATTCAATCGGGGTAAAGCCCCCTCGCTTCATTATGCCTCCATGGATGACAATAGCTTACGGCTATATAGCAGAATTCATAGCTAACTTTACAAACGAGAAACCCAGCCTGAATCCCGGACAGGCAAGATATATGTCAGTATTCCCTAAATATGATTCTTCAAAGGCAGAAAAAGAACTTGGTTTTGTTTCGTTGCCTATTAAAACGATGATAGAGGATGCAAGGGACTGGTACATTCAGAACGGATTTCTATAGTTGCTCTATATGCTACATAATCTAAATTGATTGTAAGAATAACAAAATCAATGCCGGGTGAAGGAACAAACTTTTCCATTGCGTTTTTGGGTTGACATTCTTAAACCAATATGATTAATGAAGCTGTTAAAGCTTGGAGGGTTTTTACGATAAAACGGCTTTTTTATCTTATTTTTTTATTATTTTGCTCTTCAAATGTGTATGCCAACACAGCAAGCATATACGGGTTTGGTACCATTGGTCCGGCAATGGGTAATGCCTATGTAGCACATCCAGAAGATCCATCCGCAACTTATTACAACCCAGCAGGGCTTGCCCTTGAAAATGGAAATGAAGTCTCTTTAGGGTTAACCTATTTTTATCCTGCTGTATGGATCAAAGGTATTGAAGGGGTAAGGGATTATATAGATAATGATAAGGTAACCGGATTTAGCCTGGGTATAGACACAAATCTCGGGCACATGACAGGGTATCATCAGCTTTCAAAATGGTCATTCGGGCTTTTTATATACACACCACCTGATAGGGCTTACAGTGTGCATGCTATACCTATAAGTGATCAGTCCTATGTTTTATACAAAAATACGGCATCGCAACTTATGTTGTTGCTCGGGCTTGGTTACAACATAGCATCTTTTTTGCAAATTGGTGTATCTGCCATGCTTTATATGCCTGGTAAAATGACAACATTGTACTATTTAAACACCAACACCTCTCCGCCAAATGTAGTTTTGATTGAAAATAGAGATTTGACCATTTCAGCTGTGCCAGAGATTGGACTTATAATAACCCCCTTTAAAATACTGGACATAGGTGTTGTTTACAGAATGAGGAATAGCTCAGGGTTATCAGGTATGACAACATTTATAATAAATGATACCCCTACTATTGGAGAACCCGCTGAGGAAAAGACTGTTACAACACCTGATCAAATTGCTATTGGTGTTTCTATAACACCATCATCAGCTATAAGGGTGAATGCAGATATAACCTACAGTATCTGGTCAAATACAGGTGTAACAGATACACAGGATAATTTTATGGGAGGGGTGGATACTATAACACCGGCAGTTGGTATAGAATATGATTTAACCAACGACTGGGCATTGAGGACTGGTTATTCGTATTCACCTTCACCGTTTTCCGCTCAATCGGGGAGCACGAATTATGTGGACGCTGATAAAAATATATACTCAGTAGGAGCAGGATACAGGTTTAGTTTACCACGCTCACATATAAGAACACGGATAGATATGTTTATGCAGCTTCAACAATTAATGGAAAGGAACAATTATAAGGCTCAACCCAGCATGAGTTATTCTAATGGAGGTTTTGTTTTTAGTACCGGGTTGTCCATAGGATTTAGTTTATGAGGGTACAGGTTTTAAAGATATTGGGTATTGTTTGTATAGTTTTTATGGTTGGAGTACCTGTAAATGCAGATATAGCATCCAGCTTTGGACTTGGTGCAAATGCCCTTTCTATGAGCGGTGCATATACAGGTGTTGCAGATGATTTTTCTGCCTGTTACTATAATCCTGGAGGGCTTGCATTTCAGGAGCGTCCTGTGTTTGAGCATGACAGGCGTGGGACATCTTTGTATATAGGGGTTGGGTACATAACAGATATGTTATGGACAAAAGATCCCGGGAGCGATAAAAAATATGCTGATATCAAACCCATATTTTTTGAACAACTTGGGCTTACAATAGGTCCATCCGCACTTGGAGGTTTACTGCCCCAAAGGCGCATTTATTTTGGTTTTGCCTTTTATTCTCCATCAGATGCGATTATAGGATGGAAAGAGCGAAATACTGCTGTGGATAGATACTTTGTTTTCTATGATAACCAGAATAGAATATTTGGTTTTTTCGCAGACGCTGCTTATAAGTTTAGCGATTATTTTTCCATAGGTGCAGGTGCAAACATTTATGCTGCATCCAGAACCATCACAGATGTAAACTTCATTCAATCTACATTCACCCATACAGAGGATAATGTTATTATTATAAAGGCAGCACCGGTTGCTGGTATCATGATAAATACCGGGAATGGTTTGAAGTTAGGGTTCAATTATAGAGGTGAAACCAGATTTAATGATTATGGTGTAAATAACCTGTACGCAGGTGGACTTTTACTCTACACACAGTCATTTAACTATATTAGATTTTTTTCACCAGAGCAGTATTCAATAGGCATCTCGTACCAGCTACAACATCCGCGTCTACTTTTTGCATTTGATGCCGATTACATAAAATGGTCTGATTTTATAGATGAGCAAGGGGATGGTAGGCCGCAAACCACTCTATTTGACACAGTTGTGCCAAGGGTTGGTGCCAGGTATTCAATAAAAGATGAGATTGATGTAGCATTCGGGTATGCGTTTTTAAGAAGCCCTGTAAGGGATCAAACAGGAGAGACGAATTTTCTTGATAGCAATAAACACCTTGTATCCATTGGCTCAAGCTACACCTTCAAGCATGCTGGATTCTGGCAAGACCCGATCAAGCTGAGCCTTTATATTCAAGATACAATATTTCAAACCAGACAGGTTCACAAAACATTACCCACTGTTTTGTATCAACAAGGGTATTCCTTTGGCGGCAATGTACTGGATGCAGGCATAGAATGTAAATTTATGTGGTAAGTATAAGTGGTCTTTGCTATATATTTAGCAGGACAGGTGGAGTCATAAATGATCCTGAGAGCTTTTATTGTTAATAATATGAATGCTGCTAAGAACAAAAAGCATGGTTACAATAAAGACAAATTCTTACCCTATGTAAAAAAAGATACATTGATACTGGATACTTATTCATTAAAAGATATACAAACAGTAGCTGAGCTGATAAAAAAAGAAGGCATCAATCTACTTCTTCTAAATGGAGGAGACGGAACACTCCAGATGACTTTAACAGAACTCTTAAATCATCTACCCCAGGAAAGGATTCCAATTATATTACCTTTGAGGGGTGGTACAATGAATATGGTGGCAAACAACCTTGGAATAAGAAAATCACCCGTGGAATCAGCCCGTATAGTAATGGAACACATAATTAAATTTAATAAAGGCGAAGAACAACTCTCAACAATACCTATCAAGATTTTAAAGATAAGAGATGCTAAACGGGGAACAAGGTATGGTTTTACATTTTCCAATGGAATTGTTTACAGAGTGCAAAAGGAATATTACGCAACCGGCAACCCAAGCTTCCAGAACGCTGTCAATATCACAACCACTGTTATAGGTAGTTTTATATTGGGCACACAGCGAGGCAGATCCTTCTTTGAAAGGATAAAAACACGCATATTAATAGATGGAAAACCTTATCCATACAATACAGCGCTTTTGAGTGTAGCATCTGTTCTTCAAAAGCTTGTGTTATGGTTCAAGCCTTTCTACCAGCCTGAGAAAAAGGGTCTTGATAAATTTTATTTTCTAACAATATCTATGAATTCTTTAGCTATAATAGCCAATATTCGTCCACTCTCGCAGGGCAAGCTATTGCATGAAAGCATGTTCAATGGTACAGCGCATAAGGTAAGTATAGAGGCAGAGGGTGGTTATGGAATTGATGGAGAGCTGACAGATAACAGTTATACGGATGTAATTATAGAAGAAGGACCAACAATTAATTTCCTTGTGGTGCCAGAGTCCATCAGAACAAATATGTTTGGTTTCAAATTCAGACACTGGCTGAATAGCCAGCTTATCGTGAATCATACTAACCCAAAAAACGCATTTGAAAAATAGGTGAAAAATAGACAACGAGCTTCCTTATTGCATTTTTTGAGCTACCCTCGCAACAACCGTGAAAATGAGCCTTTGGTTTAAAAAATTATTTAAGGATTGACCAGATAAATGGAAGTGTGAAAAAGCTTATAAATGTTGTGCCGAAAACAATTTGAGCTGCAAGTGATTCATCAAGCTCGTAAAGCTGGGCAAAAACCACACTTGTCATCATAGATGGCATAGCAGATTGCAATATGGTTATCTTCTGCGGAAATGAAGGTATATGTGCGATAAGAGTAAGCAGGTACATTCCAGCTGGTATAATAATTAGTTTGATAACACCGGAAACAGCGAGCAGAGGTATAGCTCTTAATCTAACAGGCTTTGTCAGATTCATCCCTATTATAAGCATCATGAGTGGTGTTGTTGTATTGCCTACAAGGTTAAGCCCGTTTAAAACAAATTCAGGAAGTCTTATAGACGAAGGGAATATAATACCTATTATCAGGGCAATGAATGGTGGTGTTAGAACACCTGTAAGAACCGCCTTCCACGATAGGCTCTTGTGGCTAAGATGAGAGATTAGTATCAACAGTACTGTATAAATAAAAAGTCCATTCCCGAATTGATCGTATACAACAGCAACAGGCATACCAGCATCTCCAGTGAGACTATGGATCACAGAGTAACCAAGAAATGCTGTATTTCCACCAACAGCGGTTAATAGGAACACCCCGAGCCTTTTTGAATCTTTTATAAAAAGCCTACCACTGTAAAACAAGATCACTGTAAAAAACCCAAGTATTACCCATGTTAATACACTTATCTTAAGATACACAAATGATGGATGCTGGTTAAACATGGAAAGAAATACAAGGAACGGTAAGGTAACATTGAAAACAAATCTGGATAGAATACGATTATCCTGTTCTTCTACAAGCCCGGAAAACCGCGAAAGCATCCCTATTATAATCAAAAGGAAGGCTTCTAAAAGTGTATCGTTCATATTTTACACATGCAGGGCGAGGTTTCACCTCGCCCTGCTGAAATTTTCTCACCTACTTTTTTTTCTATGGTGTGTTATTGTCTTTTTGAACCTCAGTTTTTCAAACACAACAACCTGATTTTTCTCAGTTAACACAGCAGTGTTGTAAAATTGCTTTATAAGCTGATAATCTGCTGGTTCTATTGAATACGCATTTGATTCTATCCTGCTCTGATAGCTTAATTGTTTCTCAAGCCTTTTATAGATAACATCAAAGCTACCGAATTTATTGGTGTATTTTGTATTATCAGGCACATATCTTATTCTGTAACCAGCTGGTATATTAAAGTTGACTGTATTGCTTTTTTCAAAGTTATAACCAATAACGAGTGGATATGTCCTTTTGTCTCTTGCCACTATTTGAGATAGATTTTGCACTGACATGGTTGGCACCTTGATAATAAGAAGATCGCCAGCCTTTATAACATAATCTTCACAGGTAAATGTAAGACTTATATTTACAGGTATGTTTAGACTGTATATATCTGATATACTGTAATTGCTCAATATAGCACCAGGGCAAACCTCATTGGCTGTAGACTCTATAAATGACTTCCTTTGAAGTGGTTTCATACCCCGCAGCATGGATTTCTCATACATGCTATAAACACCATTGTAGGTTATATTCATAGTGATCTCTATAGAATTGTTGTCCTTTATCCTTACGGTTCTATTATCAATGACACTGTTAGTTTTAGCAGGGAATACGGGTGTTTTAACAATAGTTGCCCTGTCCGGTTGGATTATAACCACATCCCTTCCCTGATCCATCGGGGGTAGATCCTTATAACCTGTAACATCGGATGTGGAATCTAAAAACCAATAATTTTTACCTTCAGGAACAGCTACAATCTCGTGATCAAATTGTCCCGGAGATGGCAATGACGGGTCCATTTTCGCTATGCCAGCGGTATCAACAAGTACCGGGTAAGCTGTCACACCTATATGCCTCAACATTGCTATAAGTAGTGTTGCATGATCTTTACAATCACCGTATTTATTTTTAAATACATCCACTGCTTTATGAGGTTTATAGCCTTCTATGCCAAATTCTATTCCCACATAGCGAATGTTCATCGCAACATAATTATAGATGGCATGTATTTTTTCGTCAGTTGTAGAAAGCCCCTTTGTGAGTTCTTCAATCTTTTGATCAATAGCGTGATCAGTACCATATTGTTCTCCTGCAAGTCCCCAGTACCATTTTGCAAGCGCATCCCATGACTCAACAGTACTTATAGCAACACGATTGGCAACATCTGACATCGGTGGCATGTTTTGCTCTGGTATAATCTGGGGGATATTTTTTAGTTCCCAGGTGTACACGACCCTGTTTTTAGTTTCTAAAATAGAAGGAGGGGTTGAAAAATTATACTGTCTGTAATTGGGTTTTATATCTTTCGGAAAGCTTACTTCATATATTGAAAGTTCAACAGGATCACTTGTTTGAAGGCGATCACTATCAAAAAAATTATTGTCCATGTATGGCTTTATTGTTGTTATTGCTACCTGATACTCAATGGTAGCGTCAGATGTACACCCCGGCATTGTGATCGTTCTGTATTTAATATCAGAGTAAATAGGTGCACTAACTATAAATGGTGGGGTTACATCATTTATAGCCCTCTTATCAGGTTTTAATATCTTGCCATCGGGTGTAATCGTTTTTGCATCAAGGATCTCTATCTTCTGGTATTCTGTAGAATATGGGAGAACGACTTCGCAGTAGTCATTCACTCCCCGTTTATTCAATATCTTTATTTTCTCGTGTATCAGAGTAGTGTATGTGAAATTGTTAAATACTGTGACTTTGTTTATATCCTTCAAGATAATTGCGCCTGCCTCATGTTGTGATTGCTCGGCATGTGCATAGGACGGAATCAACAAAGCAGAAAACAATATAATCAATAATCTTTTCATTCTTTCTCCTTTCCATAAATTTTAGTGAGTTTTAATGAGATATCAATTGCATGAGCTGAATGAGTTATAGCACCGCTTGATATAAAATCAGGACCTAAATTGGCTATCTCCTTTATATTCTTCAAAGTTACATTGCCAGAAACTTCTGTAAGCACCTTACCACTGGCTAAACCTATTGCCTGTTTTAACATTTTAGGTTCCATATTATCTAATAGAACGATATCAGCACCCGCATCTATAGCCTCTTTTAGTTCTTCAATATTTTTCACCTCTACCTCTATTTTATGATATGGCTTTTTTAGTTTGATACTTGTAACAGCTTGCTTTACAGAGCCCGTTACCTTTATGTGATTGTCTTTTATCAATATACCATCAAACAAACCAAACCTATGATTTAACCCTCCACCTATCTTTACAGCGTATTTTTCCAGCAATCGTAGTCCCGGGGTAGTTTTTCTTGTATCAAGCAAGATCGCTTTTGTACCTTCAAGCTCTTTTACAAACAAACGGGTGAGGGTGGCTATGCCAGAAAGCCTCATAAGAAAATTAAGGGCTGTTCGTTCACCTTTTAATATAGATGATGCCCTGCCATGTACCTCAGCTATTACCCTGCCTTTTTCTACCATCTCTCCATCTTTTATATAAGGTGATAGACTTATTTCAGGATCTATCCTTTTGAAAACCTGTTCTGCAACATTAAGCCCGGCTATAACTGCATCCTCTTTTACTTTTATCTCTCCAGAAGCAAACAGCAGGGGATCTATGATTTCATCTGTAGTTATATCTTCAAAACCAATGTCCTCTTCAAGTGCTGAATCTATGATTTGATCCAATCTTTTCATTTTAACAATGCTTTTAGCCTGTTCATTGAGGCAGTAAGGTGTTCGTACCGTTCTTTAAGTTGATCGTTTATGTTCTTCGTTTCCTCAATCACCTCTTCGGGAGCTTTCTTCAGAAAGTCTTCATTGCTAAGCTTATACTTATATTTTTCAAGCTCTGTGCGTAATTTCCCCATCTCTTTCTCAAGCCTTTGTATTTCTAAAGCAGGGTCTATAACACCGGCAAGGTGAACATATATGTTTAAACCATCAAGATGATCAACTGCACTGCCTTTTATGCTATCCGTTATTTCTTTGGTACTAATTAGCTTACCATGAACCATCTGCGTGATATAATATGCGTATCTCTCAATAAGATTTATCTTTTCTTCTGTGCCTGAAAATCTTAGATCAATACTTGCTGTAACAGGCACATTACATTCAGCCCTTATATTTCTTATTTTGGTGATAATATCTATGACATTGTCTATTTCTGACACATACCTTTTAGAAGTTTCATCTATTTCAATAAGCCCTTCACATGACGGGTACTGTGCTTCCATAATTGAATTATTTTTTTGATCGCTGTAGTCTAAAGTTTCTCTCAGGATATGATATATCTCTTCTGTGACGAATGGCACAAAGGGATGCATAAGTCTTATTATTGTATCATGAACAAACAACATATTTTCTATTGCTTTTCTCTCATTCAATGAATCGCTATGGATCTTGACCATCTCTATGTACCAATCGCAGTACTCATGCCAGACAAATTGATAGATCATTGTTGCTGCATCGTTAAACCTGTAATTTTCAATCGCATCCCTTACATATCTTACAGTATCCATAAGCTTCTGATTGATCCATGCATTGATAGGGAGATCGTTGTTTTGCTTCGGAATAAACATAACATCTGAACCAGAAACCTTCATGGTTACAAATCTTGTACTATTCCACAGCTTGTTTATAAAATTTCTATACCCGATTATCCGTTGTTCTGAAAGTTTGATATCCCTTCCCTGAGCAGCCATTGATGCAAGTGTAAATCTGAATGCATCTGTTCCATACTTATCAATTATTATCAGCGGGTCTATTACATTGCCTTTGGTTTTACTCATTTTCTTCCCATACTCATCCCTTACAAGGGCATGTATGTATACATCTCTGAATGGCACATCTCCCATGAATTTTAATCCCATCATCATCATACGGGCAACCCAGAAAAATAGTATATCAAATGCTGTTATAAGAACACTTGTGGGATAATAGTATGCGAGCTCTGGCGTTTTATCTGGCCAGCCGAGTGTTGAAAAGGGCCAGAGGGCAGAAGAAAACCATGTATCCAGTACATCCTCATCTTGATGAATGCGGGAGCTTCCACATTTACTGCATGCATGAGGAGTATCTGTGGAAACCGTTACAGCCTTACAGTCATCACAGTACCATGCAGGGATCCTGTGTCCCCACCATATCTGTCTGGATATACACCAATCTTTTATGCCTTCCATCCATTCGAAATAAACCTTTTCCCATTGCCTGGGTATGATACGGGTTCTGTGTTCTTTTACAGCGTTTATAGCTTCAACTGCCAGGGGCTTTGTCTTTACAAACCATTGGGTAGAAACCATTGGCTCTGTTGCTGTTCCACATCTATAACATGTTCCCAGAGATAGTTTGTAATCCTCTATTTTAACAAGCACGCCAAGTTTTTGGAGTTTTTCTACGATAGCTGTCCTTGCTTTATATCTGTCCATTCCCTGATACCTGCCCGCAGAAGCTGTCATTCTGCCATCAGGATTAATTACCTGAATCAACGGCAATGAATGTCTTCTGGATACTTCAAAATCATCAAAATCGTGCGCAGGCGTTATCTTTACAGCACCGGTACCAAAATCCGAGTGAACCAATTGATCGGATATAATGGGTACTTCCCTGTTAATTATAGGTACTATAACAGTCTTTCCTATAACCTCTTTATACCTTGGATCCCCGGGGTTTACTGCAACAGCTGTATCTCCAAGCATTGTCTCTGGTCTTGTGGTAGCAACTGTTATACCACCATTCTGTTCTTTAAACGGGTAAAGTATATAATAAAGCTTACCAGCCTCATCCTTGTGTTCTACTTCAAGGTCTGATAATGCTGTAAAACACCTCGGGCACCAGTTTATAATATATTCCCCTCTATAGATAAGCCCTTCATTATAAAGCCTGACGAATACCTCTCTAACAGCCCGTGATAGTCCCTCATCCATTGTAAATCGCTGTCTTGACCAGTCACATGCAACACCGAGCTTCATAAGCTGCTTGACGATTGTATCACCTGATTGCTTTTTCCATTCCCATACCCGTTGTATAAACCTTTCCCTGCCCAATTTAAATCTATCAGTTCCTTCTTTCGCGAGTTGCCTTTCCACAACATTCTGGGTTGCTATACCAGCATGATCAGTCCCTGGTATCCATACTGTGTTAAACCCCTGCATCTTTTTGTAACGAATCATTATATCTTGCAATGTGTTATTCAATGCGTGTCCCATGTGAAGAGAGCCTGTAACATTAGGTGGAGGTATAACTATAGAGTATGGAGGTCTTTTATCAGGGATCGAATGAAATAATCCCTTTTTTAACCATTCTGCATACCATTTTTCTTCTATATTTTTATGAGTGTATACTTTATCCATTTATTTTATTTCAGCTACTTAACTAAATAATCACGAAATTGCAACAATAAAGTGAAGGGGTGTAGTTTTTAA
>Ga0207433_10007399_pt1 | contig 18374 bp, 23 predicted proteins | sample YelNatPaOPGAMG01_FD_187559 | JGI IMG/M metagenome (GOLD analysis project Ga0207433, IMG submission 187559) | Hot spring thermophilic microbial communities from Obsidian Pool, Yellowstone National Park, USA - OP-RAMG-01 (SPAdes) (version 3) | ecosystem: Environmental > Aquatic > Thermal springs... | reverse complement strand
GTTTTTGTTTGCGGAGAGAGTGAGCGAACTGCTTCGCTCATGTGGAGGGTTCGAACGACGGAGCTTGTCCCGATGAGCACATCGGGACGCGAGTCGGTGGCCAGACCATAGACACGCGACGGCGTGTCTATGAGTCGAGGCCGAATCCCTGCCTGACGGCAGGCAGGCCTCCCTCTCCGCGCGTACATCAGAGAACTCCCCTTGTGGGAGTTTTTTGATGTACTTGTTGGTGTGTGAGGGATTCGAAGGGTATTTAAAAAACGCAAACTGCTTTGCGTTTTTTAAAACCCGGGCTCTGGGGGAAATAATTTTCCTGCACATACTTGCGCGAAAATTATTGGAGGAAGAGGAATCCCTCCCTCTCCGCGAGTTGGAAAAAGAGGTTGCTGGCTCGCCCTCTGCGAGGGCTCGCCAGCCAATTTTAAGCGCGAAATTGAATTTTTTGTCTTTGTTTTGCGAAGCAAAACAGCCAGAAGCGGGCTTTTCAATATTTTCATTTTGGTATCCATATGCTAACTATAGTATGTAGAACTAAAAATAGCAAGTGTATATACTAGAAATATCCAATATGAAACGAGAAATATTATTAAAGTTTGGCAATAAAGTCCGTGAACGACGGCTTAAATTAGGTTTATCTCAAGAAGGGTTGGCATCTCGCGCCGGCGTTCATAGAACATATATCGGCATGATTGAGAGAGCAGAAAAAAATATAACACTTGAAAACATCGAAAAAATCGCTAAGGCGTTAGAGATTTCGTTAGACGACCTTATGAAGTTCTAAAATATGGAAAAGAAACATAGACAACATCTAAAAACAAGAAAAAGTCCACCCTTTAATCTTTTGTCTAAGGGGCAAGAAGACACAGCGAGAATTGCTTCGAACATTGTGTGGAAAACAATACTTAAAAAATATCCACATCTGAATTTTAATAACCTTGAGACGCTCGGTCTTAAAGATTTGAAAGCTGAATATGCTATCGCATATATAAACCGAGGCACAAAATTAGCTGGATTGCCGGAAAGAAAACCTAAAGAACTCCAAGCATTTGATTCCGCAGATGGAATTAAACCTGATGGCGGTATATTTTTTGTCCAATCAAAGAAAGATAATTTTAATCACATCATTGGCGCGCTTGAAGTTAAACACCAAGGGGAGTATGACGGATATACGCCAATTAGCGATGCCGATTGGAAAAAGAAAGGTGGCGATCCCTCAATTTCGAGAGAGAATAGGCCACCTCAAGCACAAGGTAATGCGATAGAGAGATTTGCTAAAAACGCAAATGCCATAAAAACACTAACCAGTTTTTATGGCTATAATCCTTACGTTGTTTTTGCAGAGGGGTTTGATTTTTTTCTCAAAGAGGATTTCAAAATTTTCGAAAAACAGCCATATTCTTCTCGTTTCAAAGACAGAGATTCTTCAATTTTGATGCGGTTGATAGCTGGGAATGATTGGCTTCCGCTCAATAGAGTTTATGTTGATTGCTTACCACACGGTAATACCCAAATATGCCCAGCGACAATTTTCGCCCGAATGTCAAAATGGAGCGCAGAGGAAATCGCAAAAATTATGCTACTAGTTATTGATAAATCCCTTGCTCGTTTGCACAAACTCGGAGAAATTTAAGCAGTTTTTTTTTCAAGAATCCAAAGTAGCTCTTTAACTTTTATATCTCTATCATGTAGGTTTCTTGAACCGCGATAAGTGTTGTAATCCTGTTCCATTAATTCCCATTTTCCGTATTGTGAAAGGATTTTTTTGAAGACATTAATTGGAATTATGCCCTCGTTATTATAGGAAATCGCAATAAATTTCGCTCGAGTGTCTGCTAAAAGTTGGTTCATTGCGTTTTCGGCAATCTTCCTTTTGTTATAAACCGATCTATTCCATTCTTTTGCTATACCACTTACCCCGTTTTGTATTTCTACTGGTTTGCCGCCGTTAATTATATTTAACATAAAGTAGTTTGAACCATAGGGATGTTGATTATAAGGAGGGTCATAATAGACCAAATCAAAAAATGGAAGCCTGTTGTCTTTTACTAGTTCATTTACATCTTGTTTATAAATAAATACCGGACACTCAAAATCAGAAAATTCGGGCATATCAAGCATAATCTCTTTTTTGATGCGGGAAAGAGCATTTTCCCCCCGCCCGCCAAAATGTCCGTTGCCATTATATTTATGAAAACCCTTAAATACTCCTGATGTGTTTGTATGAATAGATGCTTTTACCAAAAGCGATGCGAGACAAAAATGTTTATATTCTTTTGGTATTTCATCAATCAATCGCCGTAAGTTGTCTATGATTTTTGCATTTTTGTTGGTATAAAATACTCTTTCTCCTTGTTGAACATTATCATCATCTTTTGGGGCATAATTTTTTTCTATAAATCCGATCTCGTTCGTTTTTAGTTTTAATTTATTTTCATTAAGCCAGTTTATATATTTTTCTAACTTTTTTATATCTATCTCCGATTTATTGGCGAGATAGGCACGATTTAACGTCTCAGCATAATCTTCCAAGTCATTTACATGAAGTTCGCTTGCAAACGCTTTTAATAACCGAGCCGCTGCACCACTCCCAGCGAATCCATCTAGTATAACCATTTTTTTCTTTCCTAATTTTTCTCTGATTTTCAAAAATCCTTTATAGAGAAAGGGTAATAATCGGCGTTTATTGCCGATATATGTAATAAGATGGGAAGTAAAAAATTGATTCTGTAAATCCAGATTTTTTACAGGGTCCGAAGGAAATAAATTTAATTTTGAATTTTGATAGTGTTTTGATAACATATTTTGCTTGATAACTTTAGTATACGCAATTGAAAAAATAATAGCAAGAGGGTATCATTAAATATAAAAAAGAATTTGACGCCAAGCTCGGCAGAGCCGAGCGATCCCGCAATGCGGGATTAGAAAAACTTGAAATCGTCCTTTCCGCTTCCACTTTTTGGCGAGGCGGGCGGAAGGGGGGTGTGGGGGGATTCCGCCGCGCCCGAGCGTTGGAGCCACGCCGCCCGCTCTGTTAGGAGCGGAAGCCAGCAAAAAAGTTTTCTTTTCCTTTTGGAAGAAAAAATTGGTCGCGCGCTATCAAAAAATGTAAAGAAAATTTTTGCCGGCTGGCGAGCGTTAGCGAGCGGCGGCGGGGCGAATCAGCTGTTTCGTTCAAAAAAGGTTCGTGCAAAGTGTAAAATATCACCGCAAACAAGACCCACCATGTGCGGGTCTTTGTTTATGCAAAAACACTACAGCAACGCGTTGAACAGATACCCGGTAAAGATGATGCCCACACCCACAATCGTCGCAAACAGCAGAATCAATTTCGGCTTCATGACTTTTTTCAAAATCATAAACTCGGGGAGGGAAAGCGCCGTCACCGCCATCATAAAAGCCAGCGTCGTTCCCATCGCCACGCCTTTTTCGGTCAACGCGCTCACCAAAGGAATCACTCCGGCCGCGTTTGAATAGAGCGGAATGCCGATGATAACGGCAAATGGCACCGCATACCATTTGTCCGGCCCGGCATAGCGCGCTAGAAAATCAACCGGCACATAGCCATGAATCCACGCCCCCACGCCCACGCCGATAACCACGTATAACCAGACCTTCTTGAGAATATCAACCACGTAGTCACGAGCATATTCCATCCGCTCCTTGGGGCTCATGGCGGGAAAATCAACGCTGGTGCCGGCAACCGTCTGATACACAAACGGCTCAACAAGATTTTCAACCTTCAGTTTTCCGATGAGCGCTCCCGAGAGCATGGCGATGATAAGACCGCTGACGATATAAATAATGGCTATCCTCCATCCAAAAAGCCCCAAAAGCATCACCAGCGCCACCTCGTTGATCATGGGCGAGGCAACTAGAAACGAGAATGTTGTTCCCAGCGGCACGCCCGCTTGCACAAACCCCAGAAAGAGCGGGATGGCCGAGCACGAGCAGAACGGCGTGATAATCCCAAGCAGCGACGCGAGCAAATTGCCGACATATTTATTTTTGTGCGCCAATACCGCGCGGATCTTTTCGGGCGGCAGATACGAACGAATAATGGAGACGACAAAGATGATGACCGCCAAGAGAACAAAAATCTTAGTCGTGTCAAAAATGAAAAAATTAACCGCGCTGGCAAGCAATGTGCCGTGCGCGATGTCAAAAACGCCGTACGTCAGCCAGTCGGCGACGAGTTGTAAGGGATAGAATATATCCATGTATTTTATTCAATACAACAATCAATCGCCTTTTTAACCAATTCACCAAGTTTTCCCATAAATCCTCGCTTTTCCTCGTCGTGTTTGTTTAACGCATTGTCATCTATCTTTTTGATATCTCCGACATTGAGCAACTTCATATTGAGTCCCCAGAACAGCGAGTACAGATTATAGGCCTTGCCAAAAAGATCATACGCCTCATCTTTTTTATTCATGCCCAATTGTTTGGTCCCCACCTCCATCAAACGATAGCTGGCCGCCAGCAAGTGCTTGGAAATGCACCACACTTCGCCCTCATACTCTTTGATAATTTTTTTAAGCAATTCCTTCCGCATCTCGCGCACATCCTTGATCATGTCATAGTATTCTGGTTTACCGAGCTTGGCCCCCGTAAAGAAAAAATGCTCCTCAATACTGACCAGATTCATTATGGCAATAGTCAAATCTTGATCGGACGACAAATCCATTTTCTCTTGCTTTTTCATCTCGTCCACTTTCTGAATAAACTCGTTAAGATTTTTTATCGTGTTGTCCTTGGTTTGTGGGTCGTTCATATGGTTATATGGTTAAAAAATAAAAAATAATGCTCAAAATAATAAGCGGCGCAATGGGCATCACAACTTTTTGGAATGGGAAATACGCGTGGCCGTTGTTTTTTTCTTTCAAATAGAAATACCAGCTGGCGCCCCACCAAAAACCGATACTGCCGACAATGATGCCGAAAAGCAATTTATCGACATTCAGGCCGCACACGCAAAAAAGTTTATTTCGCGGACTGCCAATAATACCGGAATAATACAACGGCACGACAACCACGGCATAGTAAACCAACGTATCCACCACGACCCTACCGGTGAAACGGACATTTTTCTTTTCCAGCCAACTTTCCGTCCACACAATCATAGAAACGATAAGTCCGCCGACCCAGAGTCCAGTTATTGTGTCGTCAACGCCCAGCCAGCGAGAAAGCCCGACGCCGGCCCCGACCGCAATCGTGCACACCGGACAGACCGCTAAAGCCTGCTTGGCAAAAACCACGCCCAATCCCACTATTGAAAGTGAAAAGAGAATAATTTTTTTCATATTATTTTTGGCCTACCCGTGATTTGAAAAAATCAATGATCGGTTGGTCGCCGATAATACAGCCCGACCCATCCCACAAGAACGGCACGCCGATAGAATCGGTCGGGATGCCGCACTGTTTTGCTTTGGTTTCCAACTCCTTGGCGTTGTCTTGATGATGATATACCTCTTTTTGGGCGAAAGCGATCGTGTCGCTTACATTATTTTCGCTCAAATATTTTTCAACAATCGCGCAGTGCGGACAACCATCGCCGTAAAACAAAATTATGTCGTTTTTTTGAACAACCGTATTTTGCTCAGGTCCCATGTTGGCCACCGCCTGACTGAGAGATTCCTTTTTATTATTGGCCAGCACAACAACCGCTATGACAACAACGGCAATAAACAATAATGAAACAAATGTCAGTTTTTTATTCATAGGCCTGCAAAACTTATTGTGTATGATTAAAATATCAATAATGATAACACAACGGTCCCTAAAATCGCCCAGAGAGAATCTTTTTTGAGATACATAATCCACACCAACGATGCCCCAAAAATGACCCACGCCTGCCAACTTATCAACGATTTAAACGCAAACTGCAGGGTAATGGCCGTCAGCAATCCGATAAAGCCGGCAAGAAACCCTTTGACCACAACTTTGACAATTTTAAGATCGCGGATTTTTGCGTGGATATCGGCAAGCGCCATCATGGATACAATGGGGACTAAAAATATCGCCAGTGTTGCAAACAGGGCCCCCAAAACACCCACCACATTATAGCCAACAAACGTTGCGGTAACCAGAACCGGACCCGGCGTTACCTGCCCCAACGCGATGCCATCAATAAACTGCTGGAGCGTTACCCAGCGATGCACGTCAACCACTTGATGCTGAATAAGCGGTATGACCGCAAACCCACCGCCAAATGCAAAAAGACCAATCGTCACAAACGCAATCATCAAACTGCGCACCGATGGCAATAAAAATCCCACCAGCACCACTCCGCCAAGAACCGCAACCGCCAGCCAGTCCCGAGCCGTCATGCGAATCGTTTGAGCCGGTTCGGACAATATAGGCTCCCCCGTCTTTACTTTTTCATCTTCAAACTCCTTGGTGAAATAATAGAAAAGAAATCCCAGAGCACCGGCGATAAGAATAAGATAAATGACGTTGATTTTGAAAAAGAACGTCCCCACAAACGCCGCCAGCGCGATAGCAAACCCCTTCCAACTTTGCCACGTTATCTTTTTAAAAACACCCCTTCCCAACATCCACGTCGCGTTGACCAATAGTGCCACCACTAACGCTCCCAGACCAGCAAACAAAGACTGCACCCACGAAATATTTCCAAATTGAAAGTACGCCCACGAGAGCACGAGCATAAAAATCGTTGCCGGCAGGATAAACGCCAACGGAATCAAAATACCTCCCCGCGCTCGGTACAAGTGAAATCCCATGTAACCCATAAGAGCTACCCCTGTTGATCCCGGCAAAATTTGCGAAAGACTGAGTGCGTCCATAAATTCTTTTTCAGAAATCCATTCTTTTTCATGGACAAATTTCTTTTTCATCAACGCCAAATTGGCCGCGCCGCCATAGCCGATAACGCCGACATACAATGCCGTTTTAAAAAGTTCGTACAGGGTTGGTTTTTTCATACTCATTATTGAATACGCAATTCCCCTTGCGGTTTAAGACCTTCCAATAAAACATTGGTGGCCGTGCCGTTGGTTGTTGCCTTTTCGTATAGGGCTTGTACTTTTTCCTTCGGTTCGGGGCTTTGGATGGTGACGGTGTAGCGCAGATCCTCAAAACCCAACGGGGATAAGCGTTTTTTTGCCTGAAATTCAATGGAGACGTCGTCGATCTTTAAACCCGCCTCCCCGGCCAATTTATTGATATTGGAAATGACGCACGTGCCAAAAGCCGCCAGAACGGTTTCGGGAGCCGTAATTCCCAAATTCGGGTCATCGCCTCGCGTTGAGAGAGTAATTTTCTGTCCATGCGCCTGCACTTCGGCCCGACCGCCGCTTATTCGCTTGACTCGTACATCAAATATTTTTTCTTCTTGTTTGTGCATGGGTATTGCTATAAATAAATTATACGGGCCTACATCACCGACGCCCCCAACAAACTAAACACCCGTATCGCCGCCACCAACAACGCGATCCCAATAAGAATCTGAAATCCCTTTTTCCATCGCTCGGGGAATAAGGGCACCGTCATATCTGAAATTGCATGCGCCAACCCCCAAATAACCACGCCATACAGCATAAACGCCATCTGATCCGTTCCCACCAGCGCAAAACGCCACAAAATCGCGAATAATGACGCATAGGCGGCCGTAATTGCGTTACCGATATACACCTGCCCCAAATTCATTTTCCCAAACTTCACCGCAAACGGAATCTTGAGCGACTTAAGCGATGTACCGATAAAACCGACAAAAAAACCGCTTATCATCGGCCCGGCCAATCCGCAAAATTTTTGCATGAGCGCCGTCCCGTGGACATGGTTCTTTTCTTCGTCGCTAAAATGAATGACCGTCATGCGCAAACCATAAAACACCGTCAACGTCCCAAACGTCGCGATCAAAATCGCCGATGACGCGTTAATAAACGCCCACGTCCCCAAAAAAGAAAAAAACGCGGTAAGCAATGGGACAACAATCAAAAATTTACCGCGATTTTCTGCCGGCATTTTTTTGAGATCTTGCTTGTGCTCAATCAAAATCATCACCGCACCCAAGAAAATAACCACCAAAAAAATATTTACCGCATCTTTTATCGTCGCGCCGGCGACGAACAAAAGCAACAGCATGACAAAGAAGCGATCAAAGCGAATAGAAAGACCGGCAGTAATTATGCCAACAATCACCGACAAAATAACAATCCCCACTAAAGACATAGACAGCAGATATGATACTAATAATGCTCTTAAGGCGAAAAACGAACAGAACCACATGCCGCGGGCTTATTCACGCGCCAACCCCCGGATCGTCCGAAAGTTGGCGCGGAACAAGACTGAGCCAATGTAATTTTCCCGCGATTACGCGTTCTTAGCAGCCGAACCCCAAAATCCAAAGATAGCCACCAACACACCGACAATCAGATAATTCCAGAGATTTGCCTGCCCTGTCAGATTCATAAATGCCGCAACCACCAACCACAATCCCAAAATACCGTTCAGAATCGCTAATGTTTTTGCCATAGTTTTGTTTAATTAATTAATAATTATTTTTCGACCTTTGTTTTTTCGGAAATTAATTGCAATGCTCACACTCTAAGCCGATCTCTTTGACCTCCCGCTCCGAAACCATTTGGACGGTGGAGTGATGGATGGCATATTTTTCTCTCAAGAGCGTGATTATTTTTGCCAACATTTTCACTCACTCCGATTTCTCCATCTCGTTGATGATCATGTGCGCGCTCAAAAAGCGGTCGTGGGAGCCGGTTTGCCAAATATGCAGATCGTTGACACTGACAACGCCGCCAAATCCGGCCAGAACCTTTTTAATCTCCTCAAAATCCAAATCTTCCGGCACCGAATCCAAAAGCATATTGACCGACTCGGACAATATTTCATACACCTCCTTGAGCAGAAACAATGAAACGGCGATGGAAACAACCGGATCAACCCAGTTCCAGCCGGTATAGTAGATGATAACAGCGGCAATCACGACGCCCAAAGAAAACAAGGCATCCTGCATGGCGTGAAGCCAGGCGCTTTTCAAATTTAAGTTTTTACCGGCGCCCGCTTGCAATAGATAGGTGGCCAGACCGTTGCCGGCAAGCGAAATAATCGCCACAACAAACATCGTCAATCCGGCAACCTGCTCCGGATGGAAAATTCTGATCACCGATTCAATCAACACCCAGCCGCTCACCCCCAACAAAACACCGCCATTCACAAAAGCGATTATCACTTCGGCTCGTTTGTAGCCGTACGTTTTCTTTTCGGTTTGCGGTTTGTCGGCCAATGCTTCTCCCCACCAACTCAACGCCATTGAGCCGATATCAGTCGTGTTGTGCAACGCCTCGGAGATCAATGCCATGCTTCTACCGATGACGCCAAAAATAATTTCCGCAATAACAATAACCACATTAATGGCAATTGCCCACGCAAGATTTTTTGGCGAAGACGACTCGGCGTGATTGTGTTTATCCATAGGAGAATAGATTATCCCGCATTACGCGAAATAATTTCTTTAATCTTTTCTATGTTGTTCGTAAACCCCACCATGACCGGCTTGCCGTTGACCACGAGCACCGGACTCTGCATCAGCCCTAAGGCAATAATCTTTTGTATGTCCGTCGCATACTCAACCACGACATTTAACCCAAGCTGGTCAACGGCTTTGGTCGTTATCTCAAAAAGTTCTTTGCACGTGGGGCACCCCGACCCCAATACTTGAATAGTCATATTGGTATATATAAATGTTATTTTTTACTTATTAATTTTTGTATACACGCCACGACACGGCGGCCTTCTGCGGTTAAACGATATTCAACAAACGTTCCCGTTTTAAAAGACACCACCAGCCCACCATCGGATAAGCTCTTGAGGTGATGGGAAATGAGCGTCTGAGACAACCCAGTGTGCGTTTGGATATCGCACACGCAATGTGGCGCTTTATATAGAATGGAAAGAATGGCGATCCGGCTGGGGATTGTTACAAGCTTGAGCACACGCGCCAATTGTTTAAACTCCGCATCAACTGTCAGCTGTTCGTGCGGCTGGATAGAACACGCGCATTTCTTAAATATGAACATACATTCATATATTAGAGCAGTGGTGCTGCGATGTCAAATGCCCCCCGCTTGAGCCCATTGGTACACAATCGGCCGACTACCCCTCTCCCCAAAAACGGACTATACTTATGGGATGACCTGCCCACTAAAAATGCCTCCTTTTCGGCTCGTGATCGCCTTAATCGGTGCAATAATCGTGGTCAGTGGCGGTATCTATGTGTGGGAAAATTACCCCACGTCCCCCGCCATGCCGGCAATTACTATAACGTCTCCGATTGCCGATGCTACCTGGACGGTGAGCTCAACACACGCCATCACGTGGACGACGCAAAACATTCCCGCGGAAAATAAAATCTCTGTCACCATCCGCCGGATTCCCCCGCCGCCGCTGCAGACCGAAGGACAAGAGTTTGATCCGATTCTTTTTACTAATCTTCCCAACACCGGGAGCGTTAACTGGACGATTGCCGATCAATATCCAACCGGCACGTATGTCCTAGGCGTGACCAGCTACGCCTCCATTCCCGTCACCGATCCGATAGTCGCAGAAAGCGCGCCGTTTTATATAACACACGAACCGCTCATCGGCGGAGATAAAGACGCGCACGGCTGTTTGATTGCCGCCGGTTATTCGTGGTGCCAATCAAAAAACAAATGCCTGCGGCCATGGGAAGAAAGTTGCCCAGCAACACAACACTTTCCCGCCGCTCTCTACCCGCTCTATTCGGGAATTGCATGGGGAGAAGAAACGCAGGCAACCGACACCGTTTCATTAGGAGGAACGCAAGTAACGCTGACCGGACACCGCATTACATCAGAAACGGTAAAAAATATCACCAACATCGCCGCCGTTACCACGCCGTTTGAAACATACTACCGGCAAAAACTCCAGGCGGCCGGATGGACCAGAGACATACAGCTTGAGGCCGGCGGGCCAGGAAGCAGTATCGACGGCTACACGAAAGGAGGCAACTACATTATTATTTCCTATGCAACCGTCTTCCATGCGGGCGGCACCAACGAGCCCGTGCAATGTCCGTGCGATACCACGCTCTCCATTTTCTACGGAAAGTGATAGACAGATAGGCGCGTACGTGAGGCGCCGGCGCGAGAGAAACGGATCGGGAGGCATAGTTGGTTATCGCTGTCTCTCTGTTGGTAGAAAATTGTTTTTTGTGGTACGCTTGCAGAATTAAAAAATGAACCGCTTTCCCTGGCCTATGGAACAGCGTACAGAACAGCAACCAAATCACCCACCCATCGAAACAAAAGAGAAGCCATTTGAACGCATCCGCGGCATTCCCGAGGAAGCAATACAAATGTTTTTAGGTGATGAAATAAAGGAAGCTATTGGAACTAACAATAAAAATTTGCATTTGTTTTTGCAGACGCTGTTACATAATCCCGAACGGATTGAAGTGGGCGGATATTTTGATGTCACAGAAGGGAGGGAAAATTTTGTCGTCAAAAAAATTTCAATGTACGACGAAAATGATTCCATGGTCTATTTTAAAGATCTCGACAAGCCTATTCCCAAAGAAATCTTCAAAAAATTTCTTTTGCCAAACCCCGCAGAGCGCCAGTAGCAGTTTTCCACCACAGACACTTGACAAAATACTTGTGATGGTCTTTAATATATCCCAGCACGAAAGGAGAACAAGATGATCACAAAGCTGGAAATCATCGCGTTGATGTGGGGGGTCCGATGTAAGAATTGGGATCCCCGCCAGGAGACCACGTTACTCTTGGAAATCAAACGGAAAAATAGCCTGCACGATGCGGCAAGGGAAGCGCTGGACCGAAGAATCGACGCTCTCCGGAGGATCATCCTCTCGGGACCCTAAGGGTCCCTTTTTTGTTTCACCCTTGACTTGCTGGAGGCATCGGGGAGAGAATACATCACATAGCAGTCATCCGACGCAATAAAAAGATATGTACGCACCGAAACATCCCTATGCCGCAAAAGAAGCACGGCGATCGTGGCCACTCCCGGTTATTCCCATCCCCGACGAACTCAATCCGTTTTCCGCGGATGACGTTGAACTTTTCGCGGCAGTGGCGTTTCATCTTCCATACGAAAATATAAAATTTTTAACCGTATTGGGACTATTGGAGGGAGCCCAGGAACGCGGCGCGTTAGAAGGCACACACACCATCGTGGAAGCGACATCGGGAAACACCGGCATCGTTCTGGCCGGCATGGCCAAAGCCTTCGGGATCCCTCGCGTCAAACTGGTAGTATCGCCAGATCTTCCCGACGGCAAACGATATCCGTTGATACTTGCCGGCGCCGAAACCATTCCTCCCTACGACGAAATGAGCGGCATCGCCACCGCGCGCAAAATCGGGGGAGGAGGGTGGAAACCGGAGAATTGGCGCCACGACAACGGCCACCTTAACTTAGATCAGTATGCCAACCCCGACGGCGCAAAACCCCACGCCGATATCACGGCGGGCAAAATACTCGAACAAATGGACCATCCGCCGACAGTGTTTGTTGCCGGCATCGGCAGCGGAGGAACGCTCATCGGATCGGCCAAAACTCTGCGTGAAAGAACCGACGGCGCCGTAACCACGGTCGGCGTGCTGTTGGCGCCCGGGCACGAAATTCCGGGCGTGCGCGACGAAAACCGGATGAAAGAAATCACGCTTCCGTGGAGAGAAGCGGCTGATGACATTGTGTACATGGAAACCCGTCCGTCGTATCTGGCAAGCTTGTGGCTCAACTGGATTACCGGCACAACTCCCGGTCCCAGCAGCGGATTTGCGTATATGGGAGCCCTCAAGTTTCTCGAGAAGCGCAAAACTGCAAAAACGCTGGACGGCCTGCGCGCCAAAGATGGGAAGGTGCGCGTCGTCATATTGTTCCCGGACGGACAACGACCATACGGCGACCGCTTTACCGCCAACCTCCCCTACGACTGGATGCGTCCCTCGACTGCGCCACTTCCCTGGACACTCCTCCAAAACTGAATAGTAAACCAAAACAGCTCCGACGGTACGTCGGAGCTGTTTTTCTTTTTCGAGCTTATTCCATTTTTACTTCAAGCTCACATCGCGAACCACCAGTGCATCAATCGTTCCGGTGTTGTTTGCCTCCACCGATCCGTATATGCGGACTTTGTTCCCCGTCGTCATCGCGCCCAAGGTTGTCGGGTTCCACTTGTTGGTAATCAACGTCGTGTTTGCGGCAACATTAACCGTGTAGGTCGTATTGCCCACCTGCACCGTCAGCGTGCTTGGTGCAGTCGTTCCGCCGATCGCCTGCAAAGTCCCTTCAAAAATCCGTCTGTTGAGCAGCCGTTCGTTGACATAAATACGAACTTTATTAGCTGTGAGCGTGTTGCTGACCGTATCCCATGTTCCCGAAACCGCCGAGATGGTTGCTCCCGTAGTAATATCGGCAAACGTCGCCGATTGATTTCCCTTCATGATGGTCGTGCTTGCAGTCACGTTTACCGTGATGCTACCACGCTGGCGCGACGCCAAAACAAAACTGTTTGACGCGGCATCAACGCTGGAAACCGTTCCCGAAAACGTCGCCGCCTTATCCTGAATAGACCAATCCTTGATGAAGGTCGCATTGACGGTCAGCGCGCTCTGCGTCTGATCCAGCGATCCCTCGACACTAATAAAGTCCCCCGCAGAAATTTCACTTACCGCTGCCGTGCCGCCAAAACGACGGGCGACCCTTGTTACCGATGCGCCGTTGACCGAAATCGGAAGCGAGTACGATCCCCATGCGATAGTTCCCGATACAACGTTTCCGGAAACGCCCGTAACCTTGATGCCGCGGATGAGCACCTTTCCGTTGTTATTGATGTGTAGCTCAATGGTAGAGCCCACAGCGCGGGCCGTTCCGGCTACTTGAGCCGATTCATTTGCCGTCTGTGCCGACACCCCCGCAACCAACCCGACAAGCAAGGCGCTTGCGCTTCCCAGCACAATCCCCGCTTTTGTGATTTTGTTCATAGTAATCCTCATAGTTAATTAATAGTGATAATATAAACTGAAAAATAAAAACGTGAGCGCCAGTGGACGCCGCCTATCGACCCCCCCGTACAAGGACACAGGACGGACGTTCGCCAACCTCTTATGTGACGCGCCGAGCCCCCATATATGACACCTTCCGGATTTCGACTAAATCGAAACCGCCGGAAAACAGGCCGCGGACGGTCATCACTCTCTACTACGCCCGATAGCATCCATTTCTTTTTTTGAGCAATCCCTCCACGACCAGTCCATCGGCCGTAGCAATGACGCGATCTCGCTCCCACCCCGTAATTCCCGTTGCCAAGGCGGCTGGCGTGACCGTTCCCCTTTTGATAACCAACGCCAGAATAATTCCGCGCAGCTGCCGCCGTGATCCGGCAAAGGGTTTTTGGCGGACGTGGTGCGCGCTTTTGCGGGAGGGATTTTTGTAATTTTTTTTCAGAAAAACACCATAATCCATGAGCGCGCCATACCAACGCGCCGGATAAGCTCGATCCAATGTCTGGGCAACCAACGGTAGAATGCGGGCATCGGACACACGCCGCGCGCGGCGGAAAAAATGGTGTATAAAAACACTTCGGATATTGGTTTCTATAAAAACGGTTGGCGCATTGTACGCAAACGCGGCAATGGATGCGGCGGTTGCCGGACCGATTCCGGGAAGGCGCACCAATACCTCGGGATCGGCCGGCACATTCCCCCCATATTCCTTTGCTATAATCTGCGCACATTGCCATAAATAGAGTGCGCGGCGGTTATACCCAAGCCCCTGCCATGCCGCCAGCACCTGGCGCCGAGAGGCGCGCGCCAGGGCGCGTACCGTCGGGAAAATCCGGAGAAACGAATTGAAAAAAGGAATGGCGCGATCAACCTGCGTTTGCTGAAGCATGATTTCAGAAACAAGAACACGGTAAGGCGTCGGCCGCGTGCGCCACGGCAAGATTCTGCCATGCGCCCGGTAGTATTCATACACCGTTCGTTGAAATTTTTTTACCTCCGCCGCGGATAATGTCATATGCTCAATTTTCCCACTATACCCGCATCCCACAAAATCGCAACGCATTTTAATTTGCCCGGCGTACGATAACCCCACGGCCCACTCTATCCGCCGGCGCCCCTAAAAACAAAACCCCCGCTTCTTGCAAAGCGGGGGAGCGCGATATTAAAAACGACAGCTCTTATTTTTTGCCCAACTTGCCGACGATAATCAGCAGGTAAAGCGCCGAGAGACCGACCAAGGCGTACACGATGCGCGACAAGATGCTCAGCGCGCCAAAGAGATAGGCGACCAAATCGAACCCGAAGAGCCCAAAGAGCCCCCAGTTCAATCCGCCGATAATCACCAGCGCCATCACAATCCAGTCGAGCCAATTGAGTTTTCTGGTATCCATACTTAAATGATACGATTACTCACGTCTGTTCGACCTTTATTTATAGTGTGCGCTTGCCACGGCCACCATCGGAAAAATCACCGCCGACAGCGCCGCCACTTTTCAACAGTAGTATAACACAAAATCATGGCGTCCACCACCAACCACTATTTGCGAAAAAAAAGAAGACGGCATATACTAAACACACTATGACCTCACCGTCACATCATGGTTCGCACCGCGAAGAACGCGACATACTCGCGCAGAAAGAGACAGTGCCTGTTTTTTCTTGGGACATTAAAGCATATACTGAGCGGGAGCACGGAAATCTTTTTTATTTTTCGATTCTTGTAGCCATGGCTCTTCTGCTCATCTTTGCTATTTGGCAAAATGATTTTTTGTTTGGTGTCTTTGTTATTTTGGCAACGGGAACTATTTTATATCTTTCAACGCGCCGCGCGCCGGTCATGAACTTTGCGCTCACCGAACATGAGCTGATTATCGACGATGAGTCGCGCTATCAATACACGCACCTGGCGTACTTTGATGTCTACACCTTTTCCCCCGACGACATCGAGCTTTTCTTTGTTTTTAAAAAACGCGCCCGTACGATGCTGCGCGTTCCCATTTGGCGGAGCGACAAAGACCGCATCGTCACTTTTTTGCAGACCAAAGTCCCCCAGCATCCCATTGAGCCGTCACTGCTTGACATCTTGTCCAAGATAGTGGGAATATAAGGCGCGGGAGAAATTTTTTCGCACATACCCGTTGTTTTCGCCAACAACGGGTCCCCCTATCTGCCGACAAACAGAGAGCCCTCCGAGTGGCAATGGACCCCGAACAAAGGAAACGGGAGGCATGATAGGACATCACGAGAACAAACCAAATAACACGCACCCGTCGTTCAATGGATAGGACGCGAGATTGCGGATCTCGCAATAGGGGTTCAATTCCTCTCGGGTGCACATATAAAAATACTCTGCCGTGTGCGGGGTTTTTAAAGTCGTTGCCAGCAACGCCAAAATCATTTATGCTGGCCTTGATATAAAACGCCCTCGTAGTTCAACGGATAGAACACGGGCCTCCGAAGCTCGTGATAGAGGTTCAATTCCTCTCGAGGGCACATGAGCAAGCAAATTTCTTTGCTTGCGCGAGGGATTGAACCCTGCCTGCCTACGACAGGGATGGAGCGTATCCGCCCTGGGCGGACGCGAGACGGCGGCTAGACCATTACAAGCGACGGCGAATAATGAGTCGGGGCCAATTCTTCCCTGCCCCGGGATTTTTACGGGGTCGAGGGCACATATAAAAACACTCCGCCACGCGGAAAATATTTTGACAAAAAGAAACGGCGTCGCAAGGACGCCGCCAAAGTGCTACCAAACCGCCTACGCCTAATCAGGCAAAACAACCCGCATGCGTGGCTTTTCTCCCGATGCCGGCGCGCGCAAACATGACAGTCGTCTCGCAAACTGAGTGTATTCGCGCGGACACCGCGTGCAACGAAAGAGAACAGCCACCTCTTCCGAGCTATCGGTCGCATAAAATCCGACAACCCGGAAACGATGTTTGTGCTCCGGCGCGCGCGATTGGAAAAACTTGAAGAATCGATCCCATTTCATGAACGGCCCCCGGACGTTCCGGCCGGCACCAATTCAAAAGAGCCGAGAACGCCGCACACAAAGACGCGCCCATTGAAAGAATACCGTATCGTTCCAACAAAGGAAACCTCATTTCCTTCCGAAAGAACGATACGAACTGCGTCTTGACCGCTCGAGACACGAGAGAAAAAAACCTGCGCGCTCGAAAAAATCATTTTGCCGTGCGATTGTATATCATACAGCATTTAGTCCCTCCATTATCCGCGCAAGGAATCTTATTAAAGTACAACGCCCGTTTTTTAACAAACCGATTCGGTATACCACCCCCGCTCGCGATTGTCAAAACACATTACCGCCAGGCGGTTTTTCGTATATACTACGCATTATGGACGCAGGGCTTTCCACTCCCGTTTCCGACATTAAGGGCATCGGCGCCCACTTTGGCGCGCGGCTGGAAAAACTCAACATCCTCACCCTCAAGGATCTTATCTACTACCTTCCGTTCCGCTACCAGGACTTTTCGCAGATCACGCCCATCGCCGCCATCGCCGACGAAGGCACCGTCACCGTGTACGGCCACGTGCAAACCATCCGCATGTACCGCACACCCCGGCGCCACATGTACATCATTGAAGCCACCATCGCCGACGACACCGGCGCCATCAAAGCCGTCTGGTTCAATCAGAAGTTCATTATCACCACACTCAAACAAGGGACATGGGTCAATTGTGCCGGCAAGGTTGTGCGCGAGGGAAAACATTTCGTCCTGCAAAGCCCTGAATACGAAATCATTTCGCACAACGCCGATCCGCACAGCGGACGGCACACCGGGCGGCTCGTCCCCATTTATCCGGAAACCAAAGGCGTCACCTCGCGCCTTATCCGGTTTGCATTGAGTAAGGTCATTCCCGAAATACAAACACTCCCGGAATTTCTTCCCGAGAACATCGTGCGCGAAAACAATCTGCCGACTATCAGCCAAGCCCTGTACCACATCCATTTCCCCCGCACATTAGAAGAAGCCCAGCGCGCACAAAATCGCATCGCCTTCCAGGATCTTTTTCTATTACAACTCATCAACGCATCAGAAAAACACACGCTTTCGTCATCCCCCGCCCACGCGTTTTCGTACGACCCAGATATGATCAAGCGCGAATTGAAAGCTCTCCCGTTCCAACTCACGCTGGCGCAGAAAAAAGCGCTCTACGATATTCTGGAAGATCTCAAAAAGCCGCACGCCACCAACCGACTCTTGCAAGGCGATGTGGGATCGGGCAAAACAATCGTTGCCGCGCTGGCCGCGCTGGTTGTGGCACGTGCGCAAAAACAAGCGGTATTTATGGCGCCCACGGAAGTTTTGGCAACCCAGCACTACA
>Ga0207433_10007387_pt1 | contig 18404 bp, 24 predicted proteins | sample YelNatPaOPGAMG01_FD_187559 | JGI IMG/M metagenome (GOLD analysis project Ga0207433, IMG submission 187559) | Hot spring thermophilic microbial communities from Obsidian Pool, Yellowstone National Park, USA - OP-RAMG-01 (SPAdes) (version 3) | ecosystem: Environmental > Aquatic > Thermal springs... | reverse complement strand
CAAAAATAACAAAAAGGAGGTGTGTAGGTAATGCCTGAAAGCAAAACTGAAAGAAGTGAGGACAACGTCATCTTCGTAGGCAAGAATTGATAAACTTGAAACCTTCGATGGCGTATGTCCTAGGAGTGATAACTCAATTCAACAATGGCAAGAAAGAAGTACAGATAAAAGCCAGAGGAAGAGCGATTTCTAGAGCAGTAGATGTGGCAGAGATTGTGACAAGAAGGTTTGTCACTGACGCAAAAGTCAAAGACATTGAAATAGGAACAGAAGAGAAGGAGCTTGAAGACAAGACGAAGATCAATGTGTCAACAATTACAATAACCCTTGAAAAGTGAGCTTTTTCTTTCTTTTTCTTTTCTTACCTTTCAAGGATGAAAGTTTTTTTGTGTAGTGGTACTTCTTTTATTCTTTCAATTAACATTTCTCTTCTTTCACCAACTCCAATAACTTTGTTTTCTTTTAGCAATTCGCTTGCTCTTTCCAATTTTCTTTCTTTTTCAGCATAGATTGTCAATATTTTTTCTCCTTTTGAGACTTTTTCATTAAGCTTTTTATATAGCAAAATTCCTGCACCTTTATCTTTTGGCGAACCTGCAGCCCTTACAACATCATTTATTCCAGCATTATTCAACCAAAGAACTACGCCATTTTTTTCAGCAACAATTTCAAGCTTATGATCGCCAATAACTATATCTTCAGGTTTTATTTTTTCATTACCACCTTGCATTCCAATTATTTCTCTCATTTTCTTCTCAGCTTTACCAGAGTTTAAAATCTCAAGAGCAAGTTCATATCCATTTTTCTTTCCAACCATTTCAAAAATTATACCAGCAAGATGAGCAACTTTATCAATCAAATCTTCAACTTTTTTTCTTTTCATCAAAACTTCCAAAGCTTCTCTAGCTTCTAAAGCAGGACCAACAGCAAAACCCAAAGGTTGTTCACCATCAGTTATCGCACATTCTGTCTTAATTCCAAGTCTTTTTCCAAGCTCGATGAAATCATTGGCAAGCAGGTTTGCTTCTCCTATTGTTTTCATCTTAGCCCCTCTTCCTGTTGGAATGTCAACAACCAAAAATTTTGAGCCGACAGCTTTCTTCTTTGCCATGATTGAAGGTAAGAGCAATGGATCAATAGTTAAAGGATATTCAGCTTGAATGAAAACGTCATCAGCAGGAGCAAGATGTAAAGCACCACCCCAAACTATACATCCATTTGTCTTTTCTACAACCCTTTTCATCTCTTCTATGCTAAGACTTACTGGCATTAAGACTTCTGCCCTGTCAGCGGTGCCAGCAGCACCAGTTATTGCTCTAGAAGAAGTTTTAGGTATTGTTAAGCCAGCAGATGCAACTATGGGCACAACAAGCAAAGTAGTTTTATCGCCAGAAATTCCTCCTATTGAATGTTTGTCAACTACAATCTTTTTCTTGAGCTCAAGCTTTTTTCCTGTCTCAACCATTGCTAAAGACAAGCTTGCAGCTTCATCAAGGTCTAGACCTTTTGTTTCTAAGGCAGTGACAAAAGAAGCTATTTCTCCTTCACTCAAATTTCCTTCAACTACATCTTTAACAATTTCAAAAATTTCTTCATAGCTTAGCTTTTTTCCTTTTAGCTTGTTTTTTATGTGTTGAAGGGAAGAAGGAAATCTTGCAACTTCTACCTCAACTTCTTCTCTATCTTTTAAATTCAAAATTTTTCCTACACTTTCACTTATTCCTAATTCACCTTTTCCAACAATTTTTGTCGTGATGTTCACAATCCCAGTAAGCTTTTTCTCTTTCGCCTTGATTACTATTCTTGACAAGCTTCTTATTCCAAGTTCTTCTGTATCTTCTTTATTCATGATAACAATAGGCTTCCCACCAGTTTCAAGCTCAAGGAATTTTGATTTCAACTTCATCTCACCACACACCTTCCTTTTTCACATCCACAAAATAAATTTGGTTTTAGAGATAAAATTTTTGGGCAGATCACAAATTTTGGGCAGGTTAAGTTGAAAGATTTGACATTAACACATTCCCATTTTGCTCCTGAATCTTCTGTGCAACAGTTTGTGATTTTCCATTCACATTCAGAATCGCTAAGACAAATATTTTTTGTTGAAATTTTGAAAATTATGATGGAAAAAACTATGGCAAAAAGCAAAATTAATAAAATTAAAGCTTTCATTTTCCCCATTCCTCCAAGGCAATTTTTAACTCTTCATGAGATTTTGCATATTCTTCCAATGAAATTCCTTTAATTGAAGCTTCAACAGCTTGCCTTATTGCCATTGCACCAGCTCTAGTCCCTTTCGGATGTCCATGACAGCCACCACCAAACTGAAGCACAACATCATTGCCAAAAATTTCTAATAGTTTTGGAATTAAACCAGGATAAAGACCGCCAGAGGCAACAGGCATGACAGGCTTAAATTTCCACATCTTTTCTTTAAGTGCTTTGCAATTTTCTAAAACTTCCTCTTTTGTTTCAAACATTTTTCCAACTGCATTTCCAACATGTAGTTGGTCAAATCCAATAATTCTTATCAATTTTGCAATAACCTTCATTGCTATACCATGTTTCATGTTTTTTGTGAAGGCTGCATGACCAGCACGATGTGCATGTAACACTAAATCAAAATCTTCATTTCTCAAAGTTTGTAAAGCTGACCAACCTGTAGTTATTACATCAACCATTGCATATTCATTTCCATAATCTTCAACAATTTTAGCCCTTCTTAACATTTCCTTAGTTTCTGCAGTGATGTTTATCATGTAAATTTTTTTCTCACCAGTTTCTTTTTCTGCTTTTTCTTTCATCTTCATCGTCTTTCTAAGCCTGTTTTCAAACTTGTTAAATTTTTGCCCACTTAAATTTTCATCATCTTTCACAATATCCATTCCTCCTATCCAAGCTTCATAAGCAACTTTAGCATGGTCTTCTGTTTTAAGACCAATCTTTGGTTTAATTATAGTTCCTACGATAGGTCTTTTTTCAATTTTCAAAATTTTTTTAATACCAAGAATACCATACTTTGGACCTTTAAAATTTTTCAAAAGTTTTTCTGGAAAATGAACATCATTTAACCTTAAGTTCTTCACATCTTTCATCCCAAAAACATTGCCAGCTATGCTACTTAATATGTTTGGCATATTTCCAGGTTCAAAAAGCTTCAAAGGATAAGCAATTTTTATATTATTTCCATTTATTTCAAAAACTTTTGCCGCCAATTTTTCAACATATGGTTTTGTTGTTGTAGTTTCAGTCCAAGTTCCAATCGAACTTTCAGCTGCAACAGCTCCTGCCACCTCTTCAATACTTTTTTCAAAAGGCTCGATAAAAAACTCACAAATCAAATCATTCTTTTTTGGTTTGTAATTCAAATCAACATAATCTATGTATTTCATTTTATCATCTTTACGATTTCTTCTGGCTTAAAAATTCCTTTATCGGTTATAACCTTAGTAACATACCTCCAAGGAACCAAGTCAAAAGCAGGATTTCTTATTTTTACACCCTTTATTGGCTTTGGCAAAATTTCTTTTGCAGGCCTTTCTTCTAAAATAAATTTTTTTCTTGAATCAAACTTAAAATGGCTGCCAACAACATAGACAGGCTTTTTATGTCTCCTAGCTTCTTCTGCTATCAACCAAGTTCCAACTTTATTCACAAACCCTTCTTTCCTCATGGCATCACTCCCAATTATTATCATGTCGGCATGCTGTATCAAATGTCCCACAGCTATATCTTCAGCCAAAGTTACAGGAATTTTTTCTCTTGCGAGCTCTCTAGCTGTTTTTATCCCTTGTTTTAATGGTCTAGTTAAAGTTGCAAAGACAGAAATTTCTTTTCCTCTTCTTTTTGCTTCTTTTATTATAGCTAAAGCTTCACCTGAATGACAATGTGTCAATATCTTGCTCCCATTTTTCACAATTTTTTGCCCGTTAACTGAAATTTTTTTCGTAGCATCTTCAAGTTCTTTTATCAGCTTGTCTATAGTTTTCAAGCTCCTTTTTTTCTTTAAAATTTCCAAACAATTATGGAGAACAACAGCAGTTGGTCTTGCGTTTTCAAGGATCATGCAAGCAACTTCAAACTTTAAGCCAAATCCATATTTTTTACAAAATTTTTTAAGGTAATTGAGAGAATGGAGAGCTATTTCTTTTGCTCCTTGAACTTTTACAGATTTTATTCTTTCAACAACTTTTTCTAAAGGCTCCATATAAATTCAAATTTGTTTTTACAAATTAAAAACATGGACTTATAGTATAATCTCTAGGAAATTTTTGGAAAAAGCCCGAGGTCTGTCATTCAAACATGTTGAGGAGGTGTTGAATGGAGAAAGAACTTGAAGAACAAAGGAGAGATAGAGTTGAAAGTCTAGAAAGAATGGGTTACATTAAAAATTCAGCTATAAAAAAAGCTATGCTCAAAGTTAAGAGAGAAGATTTTGTTTTACCAGAGTATAAGCAACAAGCTTATATCGATACCCCATTACCAATACCAGGTGGAGTAACGATATCTGCACCCCATAATTAATTTGGGGAAATGCATGCTATTTTTCTTTCCGCCCTTAAGCTCAAACCAGGAGAAAAAGTTCTTGAGATTGGTGCAGGCTCAGGAATTCTTCTTGCTTACATGAAAGAAATTGTTGGTGAGAAAGGGAAAGTTTACGGTGTAGAAATTATTCCAGAAACTTACGAGTTTGCAAAGAAGAATTTGAAGAAAGCTGGCTATTGGAATAAAGTTAAGCTTGTGCTTGGTGACGGCTCGGAAGGCTTGCCTGAATTTGCTCCTTACGATAAAATTGTTTCGAGTGCTTCTCCTGTGGAAAAAATACCAAAAGCTTGGATTAATCAGCTCAAGCCTGGAGGAATTTTAGTCACACCTTTAGGTCCAACCTACTCTCAAGATTTGATCTTGTTAGAAAAAACAAAAGACGGAAAGATTAAGAAGAAAAATTTAGGGCCAGTGGTTTTTGTTGAGTTAATAGAAAAATAAATGGGGTCGGAGGGATTTGAACCCTCATCGACAGGTGTCTTCATTTTTAATCAGAGCTCCAACAAATGCTGGAGCCTGTTGTCCTGCCAGGTTAGACTACGACCCCTCACAACCCTATACTTATTTAAGACTATTTGTTGATAAATTTAATAATTTATTTTTCAAATTATTGATAATTTAAAAATGGGATAAAAATGGAAAAGTTGCAAGTTCCAAATCATTTAGGTGTAATTTTGGATGGTAATCGTAGGTGGGCAAGGCTCCATGGAATGCAACCCTGGGAAGGTCATAAATACGGAGCTCAAAATCTTGAGAAATTCTTGAACTGGTGCTTAGAGTTGGGAATACCTCAAGTCTCAGTTTATGTTCTCTCTACAGAAAACTTGAACAGGCCAAAAAAAGAGTTAAAAGAACTTTTCAGGATTTTCTATGAATATTTTGAAAGATGGGAAAAGAAAAAAGAAAAAGAAAGTTTTTTAGAAAAGTACCAAGTTAAGGTAAGGTTTGTCGGTGATCTTGAAAGGCTTCCACCAAAGCTTGTTAAGCTAATGGGAAAAATAATGGGAAAAACTGCAAAATATCAAAAAAGGATCTTGAATATAATGATAGCTTATGGCAGTAAGTTTGAACTCACACAAGCTATCAAAAAAATTGCAGAAAAAGCAGTCAAGCTTGGAAAGATAGAAATAACTGAAAAAGATATAGAAGCCAATTTGCTAGTTCCTACTCCTCTTGACCTTGTGATAAGAACAGGTGGATTTTCAAGATTGTCTAACTTCATGCTTTTGCAAGCAAGCTATGCAGAAATATTTACCACTAAAGTCCTCTGGCCTGATTTTTCCAAAAAAGATTTAATAAAAGCAATCAAATGGTACAATTCTGTTCAAAGGAATTTTGGTAGATAGTGTGGATGTAGTAATAGTTGGTGCTGGTCCTGCTGGCTGTAGAACTGCAGAAACTGTTGTAAGAAAAGGCTATGATGTTTTAGTTTTGGAAGAACATCCAAAGATAGGAAAGCCAGTTCAGTGTACAGGCTTGGTAAGCAAAAAAATTGGAGAAATTCCAAAAGAGATTATCGTGAATAAGATTAAAAGAGCTAAATTCTGTTGTGGTGATGCTTATTTTGAAATTAAATCAAAACAGAAAATGCTTCTTCTCGATAGGGAAAAGTATGATGTTTGGCTTGCTGAAAGAGCAGAAAAAGCTGGAGCAAAATTCAAGCTTTCAACAAGGTTTTTAGGTTTTGAAGATGGCAAAATTCTTACAAATAAGGGAAAAATTGAAACTAAAATCTTGGTTGGTGCTGATGGTCCTAATTCTTCTGTTGCTAAAGCTGTTGGAATAAAACTTCCAAAAAATTTGTTATTTGCTTTACAAGTTAATGTGAATTCAAGATTTGATTCAGATTTGGTAGAGCTTTGGTTTGGTAATGATATTGCTCCTGGCTCATTTGCTTGGGTTGTTCCTGAAAATGAAGAATTGGCAAGAGTTGGATTATTAACAGAAAAAAATCCTAATTTTTACCTAGAAAATTTTTTGAAGAAGAGATTTGGAAAAATTGAGACAAAAAATAAAACTGGAGATGTTTTAAGGTACGGAATGATTGAAAAATCTGTTTCAAATAGAGTTTTGCTTGTTGGTGATGCTGCTTGCCAAGTTAAACCCTTTTCTGGTGGAGGCCTAGTCTACAACAATATTTCTTCTGAAATCGCAGGAAAAGCCATAATAAAATCTTTAGAAGAGGATAATTTTTCTGAAGAATTTTTACTTGAGAATTATGAGAAAAAATGGAAGGAAAAGTTGTTTTGGCCGATAATGCAAGGATTAGCTTTCAAATGGGTATTTTCCAAAATTTCCACTCCAACAATTTTTTCTTTGATTAAAAATCTCAGTATAACAAATTTTGCTAGTCTTTTGGATGTAGATTTCTTGCAAAAATAAAAGCCTGTGGAAGATGAGCAATATTTAGATTTTAAGAGACAAGAGCTACAAAACTTAAAATATTTTATAGAAGAAATTTAATATCAGATAATGGCTCAAAATAGATCAGAATCAACTGGTAAAATAGAAGCTCTTGATGCATTGCTTTACTTATTGTACTACTCAGGGGGAAGAATAGAAGGAAGAATGAAATTGGAGAAAATGCTTATTTTGCTAAAGAATAAATATAACGTAGAGATTCCTGACCTTAAGGTTGATCGAGAATACTATGGACCTTCAAGTAGTGAGTTTATAGATTTAATTGGTAGAGCTCTTACAGGTGAATTAATAGAAGAAGAACTTATCCCATTAAATGAAGCGAAAGTAATTTTCAAGCATACATATAAGCTAACTTCAACAGGAAAAGCTTGGCTCAGAGTCTTTGGAAAAGAATACTCTGACGAAGTTAAAGAAAAAATAAAAGAAGTTGCAAATGAATACAGTAAAAAGGATGAACCTGAAGTAATAGAGGCTTTGGAGCTTACTAATTCTTTAAATGGCTCAAAATAATTACGAATAAATTCTTGGACAAATTAATTATTGTCTATTTTGTATAGCTATAAGCTAAAAGCCTCGTGTGGGATTTGAACCCACGACCCTCCGCTTACAAGGTTCACCAGTAGCCACAGCTACTTCGGATGCTCTACCGACTGAGCTAACGAGGCTTAATAATTTATTTCAACCTTAACTAATTTAAAAATAATTTCTTTTTTATGAGAGAAAAGTTTTGCCCTAAGTGTGGGAAAAAAACTGAAAAATTTTATGAAGGCCTTTGTGAAGACTGTTATCTTTCTAAATTTTCTCTTTCAAAAAAACTGCCTGATAAAATTATAATCAAACAATGCAAATTCTGTGGAAAGTTTTTCCTTGGTAATCACTCAGGTTCAATCGAGGATTTAATTGAAATTTTCCTTCAAGATTTCTTGAAAGAAGGTGAGCTAACTTCAATCTCTTACCGAATAGCTGAAAATAAAGTTTTTCTCACATTAAACCTTAAAATAAACGATTTGAAAAAAACAGAAGAAAAAGAAGTCGATTTGATTATCAAGAAGATAATTTGTCAGGCTTGTGCAATGAAAGAGTCTGGCTATTTTCAGGCGATAATTCAAGTCAGGGCTCCAGAAAATCTTTTGTCTGAAATCAAGAAAGAGATTGACGACCAAATCAATTATTTAAACCAATATGATAACCTTGCTTTCATATCAAATTTTCAAGAAGTGAAAAATGGTTTTGATGTTTTTATAGGATCGAAAGCTTCAGCCCAACAGATTGCAAGAACTCTCAAGCTTAAGTATAAAGCTAAAATCAAGATAACAAGAAAAATTGCAGGTAAGCTCAAAGGCAAAAAAATTTATAGAGATACAATATTAATTTCTATTTCTTGAATGAATTGAAAATATTAATATCAAAAGAAAATAAATTAAGTGAGACTTATGCCAAAGAAGTATGAGCCAACTCAAGAAGAGCTTGAGATAGCCAGAATAAGGATTCCAAGAGAAGGAGAAGTTTTAGGTGCAGTTGAAATGATGCTAGGCGGTGATAAGCTAAAAGTGATTTGCGATGATGGCAACACAAGAATTTGCAGGATTCCAGGGAGGCTAAGGAAGAAAGTTTGGGTAGGAGCCGGTGATTTGGTTTTAGTTCAACCTTGGAAAGTTCAAAGCAATGAAAGAGGGGACATAATCTTCAAATACACACCAACTCAAGCAAACTGGCTCAAGAGAAAAGGTTTTGTCAAAACTATTCAAATAGAGTAGTTAAAATGATAGATTTTGTGAAAATTCCTGAAGAGAGGTTGAAATTTTTTAAAAGGCAAAAATATGGAGAAAAATTGGAAAAGCTAGCTGGATGCAAAATTGAAGAAAATGAGGAAATTTCAATAGAAACAGAAGATCCTATACTTTTGATGAGGATAAAAGAAGTGATAAAAGCTTTTGGAAGAGGTTTTGAATTTGATGAAACTTTAAATTTGCTTGATGAGCAATATTGCCTAGAGACAATAAACATTAAAGATTTTTCAAGAAAATCTAAAGATAGGATGATTGTTATGAAAGGTAGAGTAATAGGGAGTGAAGGAAAAGCAAAAAGATTAATAGAAAAACAAACAAATGTTAAAATTGCAATCTATGGTAAAACTGTGTCAATAATTGGGAAGTGGGAAGATGTTCAGAAGGCAAAACAAGCAATTGAAAGCTTGCTTCAAGGCAGGAAACATTCAACAGTTTTTAGAAGTTTAATGGAGGGTAGGTATGGTTGAAGAAATTATAGCTGAAAAAATGGCAAAAGACATGAAAGAAGTTTCTGTAGCCGAATTTTTCGAGAAGAACAGACATTTGCTTGGATATGAAAATCCGGCAAAAGCCTTGCTAACTGTTGTCAAAGAAGCTGTTGACAATAGCCTAGATGCTTGTGGTGAAGCAGGAATTTTGCCTGAGATAAAAGTTGTTGTTAAACCTACAAATGCTGAAAGGTTTAAAGTGATTGTTGAAGATAATGGTCCTGGAGTAATTGAATCAAAAGTCCCTTACGCTTTTGGCAAGTTTTTATACGGTTCGAAATTTCATAGACTTAGACAATCACGCGGTGTTCAAGGTTTAGGAATACACGGTGCAGTTCTTTATTCTCAGCTTACAACGGGAAAACCAACAAAAATCACAACAAGCATAGGCAAAGACATTCATATATTTGAACTGATGATTGATGTCACTAAAAATGAGCCTTTGATAGTTTCACATAAAACAGAAAAAAATCCAAGCAAATGGCATGGTGTTAAGATTGAAATGGAGGTTGAAGGAAAATATATAGAAAGAGCTCAATCAATTCCCGAATATTTAAAACAAACAGCAATAGCAAACCCTTATGCCAAAATAATTTTTGAAGGCCCAAATGGAAAGATTGAGTTTGAGAGAGTAATTAAAGAAATGCCAAGACAACCAAAAGAAATCAAGCCTCATCCTTATGGTGTTGAAATTGGTCTTTTGAGAAGAATGCTTTCAACAACAAAAACAAGAACTCTTTTGCAATTTTTGACTTCAGAATTTTCAAGAGTTGGAAGAGGAAGTGCAGAACAAATTTGCAGGTTAGCAAAGCTTGAAATGAATAAGAGACCTCAAGATTTGACTCCTGAAGAATCAGAAATGTTACATAAGGCAATGCAACTTGTTAAACTGAAAGCTCCACCTACAGATTGTCTTTCGCCCCTAGGAGAAAAATTGATTGTTGAAGGATTAAAGAAAGAAACAGGAGCAGAATATGTAGTTGCTGTCACAAGGGCACCAAGTGTCTATAGAGGCAATCCTTTTCAAATAGAAGTGGGTTTAGCTTATGGGGGAAATTTACCTCAAGACCAGCCTGCTCAGCTTTTGAGGTTCGCAAATAAAGTCCCTTTACTTTATCATCAATCAGATTGTGCTTTAACTGAAGCTACAGTTGAAACAGATTTCAGAAGATATGGCTTATCTCAATCTCAAGGTCAACTTCCTATAGGGCCATTAGTAATATTGATTCATTTTGCTTCAGTTTGGGTTCCATTTACTTCTGAAGGAAAACAAGCAATAGCAAAATATCCTGAGATAATGAAGGAAGTTAAGTTAGCTTTGCAAGATGCTGGCAGAAAACTTGCAAGTTATGTTAGGCAGTTAAGAAAAACAAAAGAAGCTCAATTGAGAAAAGAACTTTTTGAAAAATACATACCTGAGCTTGCCGAATCTTTAGAAAAGCTAACTAATGAACAAAAACAAAAAATAATTGAAGCTCTGGAAAAAATGATTAAAAAAGGTGATGTGAGTGGAAAAGAAGAAAGCGGAAGTGAAGAAAAGTCTTGAACAAATTGGTAGGAAAGTTTTGGAAGATATAAAGGCTGGAAGAAATCCAAGTTTAGACGTGCCTATAAGAGCTTTAAGCAATGTTAAATTTGATGAAAAAACAAAAATGCTTGTTCTAGGAGAAGCAACAGCTAAGAGGTATTTCTTCAATATAGCACATGTTAGAAAATTTGTTCAGACAGTAGAGGCTGCTGCTCTTTCAAAAGAGCTAATAGAAGTTAACAAACATCTAAGCTTGAGAGAAGCTTTTTATAGAATGAAAAGAACTTTGCCAGGATCAAATATAAACCTTGTGGATGAGCAAGAAGAGTCGAATGCTGCTATTGAAGATTTGGAGCTTATAGCAAATGCTTCTAGAGAACAACTCCACATAAACGCAAACAAAATGGGTTCTGTTGCCGGTAAAGTTGTGATTGAAGATAAGGGCGATATTGTTGATTGGAGTAAGCTTGGTTCAGGAGGTTGGTCAATACCTTCAAATGTTGAAGACATAATTTTCAAAAAAGTGAATGCAAAGTTTGTGATTTACATGGAGAAAGCTGCAGAATGGGAAAGGCTACATGAAGATAGAGTTTGGGATAAATTGAATTGTGTGATAGTTTCGAGCCAAGGTCAAGCCACAAGAGGTGTAAGAAGACTTTTACAAAGACTTCATCTAGAACACAATTTACCGATTTTTGTTTTGACGGATTTTGATCCTTGGGGATTTTATATTTATTCTGTTCTTAAATTTGGTTCAATCTCTTTGGCTCACATATCAGAAAGACTAGCTATACCAGATGCAAAATTTTTAGGGTTAACTGCTGATGATATTGAGAATTATGATTTGAAAAAACATCTGATTAAGTTTGAAGAAATCGATTTCAAGAGACTTGAGCAAATTAAAAATTATGATTGGTTTAAAAACAATAAAGATTGGCAAAGGCAGTTCAAGATGATGAAAGAAATGAAAGCAAAAGCAGAGCTTGCAGCGCTTTCCTCAAAAGGCATAACTTTTATCTCAGACAAATATCTTCCTGAAAAAATAAAGAAGAAAGATTTTTTGGATTGATTTTCAATTTTTTTAAAGATAAACTCTTAAATTGAATAAGAGTTGAATGTCTAAAGTAGCTTTAATTTTACCAGCTTATAATGAAGAGAAGAATATAGAAATAGTGATAAAAGAAGCTAAGAAATTCATGCCAAATTCTTTAATAATTGTTGTTGATGATGGTTCTAAAGATAGAACTTTTGAGCTGGCAAAAAAATCTGGAGTAATTGTTTTGAGGCATGAAAAAAATAAGGGGAAGGGAGAAGCTATAAAAACAGGATTCAATTACTTGAAGGATAAAAATATTGATTACATTATAGTTGCTGATGCAGATAGACAATACAATATTAAAGATGCACAAAAATTTCTCAAAGCACTTAAAGAAGAAAAAGCAGATTTTGTGATGGGGAAAAGGGATTGGTCAAAGGTGCCTTTGAGACACAGACTTGGCAATTTTATTTGGAGAACAAGCTTTAATCTCTTGTTCGGGAAAAATTTGGAAGACACAAATTGTGGCTTTGTTGCATTTTCAAGAAAAGCAATGGAAAAAATAAAAGATTATATTCATGGTGGTTATATCCTTGAAGATGAAATGCTTATTGCAGCTGTAAAGAACAATTTCAAGATAGCACAAGTTCCAGTTGAAGTTTATTATAAGAAAAAGTCTGGAATCTTAAGGGGAATAAGAATGATTTTTGGTGTATTGATATTTATTTTAATTGAAGGTATAAAATTCAGATTTAAAATTGAATAAAATCAAAATATTTTTATGATATCAAAAGATCTTTTGAAGATTTTAGCTTGTCCAAAATGTAAAGGTGAAATTAAAGAGCGAGGAATGTTTTTGGTTTGTAATAAATGTAAGCTTGCTTATCCTATCTTGGACGATGTTCCAGATATGCTCATAGAAGATGCTTGGAAACTTGAGAAAGCTGAGAAAGCAAAATTTAAACATAATTTAAAGCTATAGATTTATAGATTTGAAATAAATTTTAAAAAAAGTAAATATTAAAAGACTCTTGAGAGGGACGGTAGCTCAACCCGGGAGAGCAACCATTTGGCTCTAGATCGCCTGAAGAGCGATGTGTTGTGGGTTCAAATCCCACCCGTCCCATTTTTCTTTTTCTTAAGACAAATTATTTTTATGAAAATCACTATTGTTCAGCTTGGTAAAATTCCAGAAAGTGTGCTCACAGCCATAGCTTCAGAATTAAGGGACAGCCTTGAGCTTAGTACAGAAACTACAAATCCAATCGAAATTCCTAAAGAAATTTTAAACCCAATAAGACAACAATATCCTGCTCCTCTTGTTCTTAAATTCCTTTCAGAAAAGTTCAAAGGCAAAACTTTAGGTGTAACAGACAAAGACCTTTATGCTGAAAATTTGAACTTTGTTTTTGGTCAAGCTTATTGCCCTGGAAATTATGCTGTTGTTTCAATTCATAGGCTTGATCCAACTTTTTACAAGCAAAAGCCAAACGAAAATCTTTTGATAGAAAGGGCTGTTAAGGAAGCAATGCATGAAGTTGGTCACATGCTTGGCTTAGACCATTGCACAATTTCAACTTGTGTGATGAGCTTTTCAAATACAGTTGGAGATGTTGATAGGAAGAGTAAAAATTTCTGTCAAAGTTGTCAAAGAAAGATATGGGTCTAGAAAAGTTTTTAAAACCTAGCAAAATAAATTAGTTGTATGATGGAAAAGGTATTTGAAGGAGAGCTTATAGAAAACAGAGTTGTAATCTGGGATAAGGATTCGGTTAGACTTTATGATGATTCTGGTTATGGCAAACCTGTGCCGGAAGAAAATCCTGATAGACTTGAACTTGAGCTTGTCGAAGCTGCTTATCTTTTGGAAAAAGGAAAGATAAAAGTTTTTGTTAAAGAAGAGGGAAAGAAAAAATTTCTCAACCTTCAAGAATTGATAGAAATAGCAACAAAGAATGTTAATCAATTTCATCCACAATTTGTGGTTTATCGCGACTTGAGAGAAAGAGGTTATCTTGTTAAAACAGGATTTAAATTTGGTGCTCACTTCAGAGTTTATGAAAGAGGAGTGAAACTTGTAAGAGGACCAAAAGCTCCTCATGAACACACAAAATTTGTAGTTCATGCTGTTCCTGAAGAAGCTGCTTTTTCTTTGCCTGAAATGTCAAGAGCAGTGAGACTTGCACACAATATAAGGGCAACTTTCGTTTGGGCTGTTGTAGATAGAGAGAACGATTGCACTTATTATGAAATTAAGAGACTAACACCATAGTCAGTGATTCAATGGGAAGAATAAAAACTTCTTTCATTAAAAAGATAGCAAAAGATTTACTTGAAAAAAATGCTGATAAATTTTCTACAGATTTTGAGACAAACAAGAAAATTGTTTCTCAGCTTGTAGACATAAACTCTAAGAGAATAAGAAATATAGTTGCTGGCTATATAACTTCTTTGAAAAAGAAAGAAATGAAATAAACTTATTCTTTTTTAAAACATAATTAAAAATAGGGGCTTTTGATGAAAGGTCAGGTAGATGAGTTTGCACTGGTTCTTCTTGCTGGTTTAATTCTCATTGGAGTTCTTGCTGTTGTTTGGACCTCTCAAGCATCTTCTCAGCTTACAGTAATGCCAGAAGCAAAGAAATTAACTATAGCTAGGGGGTCTTCTTTTTCATTTCCAATTTTTCTTAATGGCTCAGCAAAAAATGTTACTTTGAGAAGCTATGGTGAAATTGCAAATTGGATAAGTTTTGATAAGCAAAATTTTGATGTTTATAATGAAGAGAAAGTTACTGTTTATGTTAATGTTCCAATCACTGCATCTTATGGCACACACTGGGGCGATATTTATGTTGAAACTCTAGGCTTCCAGAAAAAAATTTCCCTTTCTGTGAATGTCTCAACAAGAACAGAAGAAAAGACAAGATCAATAGATTTTGGTGATTTTACAGTTGGTTACATAGTTGGAGAAGAAACTATTCAAGAAAGGTTTAACTTAAAAGTTGAAAAAGGTTATTTTTCTGAATTTTCGCCAAGCTTCGCAGCAGTTCTTTCAGAAGAAAAGTTGCCGATGGTAGTTGGTGGCTATATTCAAATTGTAGTAGACCAAACAAACAGTTTAGGTAATTTAATAGTTGAATTCAATGACAACATAACTTTTGATAAAAAAGTTGGTGTTGGTGAAATCATAATTCCAATTTCTAAAGATTTGATTAAGAAATCAAATTCTATAGTGTTAAAGGCTAGCAGTCCAGGATTTGTTTTCTGGTCAAGTTCTCTTTACACGATAGCTTCAGTTAAATTTGTTGTTGAATACAATGGAACAATTTTCAGGGAATTCAATTTTTCTCTTGAAGATTTTGAAGTTAAGAATTTGAAAGAAGGTAAACTTTCATTCTTCATCAGTAAGTATGACGTTGGAATTCCACAAAAGCTAGGAGACTTGATAATTAAGATAAATGATGAAATAATTTATCAAGATATTCCACCATCCTATTTTGTTAAGAAATTTGAGGAGGATGAATTGAAATTGAAAGAAGGTATAAACACAATTTCATTTTCTACAGAAAAAGGAGTTTCTTATTTACTTGAAGATGTGACTTTGGCATTAACTCAATATTAAACAAGTAGTAAAATCCTCAAAAGATCTCTTATTCCAGTTGAAGCTCCTAGCATACCTACAATTAGCTTAATGAAATTTTTTTCATCCTTCTTTTTTAAAAATTTATCTAATAAAATCAAAACAGAAAAAACAACAAAAGCTTTTAAGAAAACAAAAGAGATTGGACCTAAGTTTTCAATCAAAAAATTTGGCAGAACATGCATTTCTTTGTAACCAAAAAAATTAACACCAACAAAAGTTATTGTGCCATCAAAAATTTGAGCAAGAAAAACAGCTTTATTTTCTTTCTTCCATTTCACAATTTTCAATAAAATCAACCAAGGCAGCAAAAATACAAAGACAAGAATTATTGCATTAAAATTTACAATTCTTGTAACAAGAAATGATAAGTTTAAGACTGAAATAAAAAAACCAATGAAAAAAGATGTTTTATAATATTGAATTTTGAACTTTTTTTGTAGAACAAAACTCATCAATAGTACAGAAATCAAGATCAAACCTACAAAGAGATAAATTAAGGGTGTGATGAAAAAAATACTTTCTACTATGCCAACATCTTCTAAAACTCTCAAAGAACTCCCAAAAAGTACAAATGGAAAAAAAGAAATTACCAATTTTTTATCAATTTTAATTTTGAGTCTTTTCAAAAATATGAAGAAAAAATAAGAAGCAAAAACAAATTCAATTGCATAAATAAAAGTATTGAAAAAAGTGTATTCTGGTTGTGGAAAAAACAAGAATTCAATAATTCTTTTGATAATTTCAATCATATACAAAAAATTATTTTGTTTGCTTAAATTTAATGGGTCCGTTGGGAATTGAACCCAATTCTCCGCTGTGTGAGAGCGGCGTCCTAGCCGTTAGACTACGGACCCTTAATTATTTTTTAGGGAATTCATTTAAAATTCTTTCAAAGATTTTTGAGTTGGCAATTCAACTTTTTTCTGTATGAAATTTTCGTCAAAAATTGGTTGACCATAATTTCCATCATAACCCGGCTTGTACTTAACTTTTCCTTCCCTGACTTTAATAATTGCATCAGCAATTTTTTCATTCGTAACTTTAAGCAATTCTTCTTTAGGAACATTAAGCAAAACATTCAGCTCATTCCCAAATTTTTCTATCAGCTTGTCATGCTCTTCCAAAACTTTTTTTGAATAAAGTTCTCCAGAGCCCCAGGAAAAAGAAATTATCTCATACAAAGGAAGCAAGGTCTTGAAAGGAATTGCATCTTTTGGAACAAATCCTTCTGGCCTGTCTGCAAGCTCTTCAACTCTTTGTAACACACCTATGGTCAATTTTCTATGGCATTTAGGACAAATGTTGTTCAGTTTAATTGCATCTTTTGGATGTAGAACTATGCCACAATTTCTATGGCCAGTGAAATGATACTTTCCGTAATTCGGGTCAACTTCTATTGTGTAAAGGAATTTTTTCTTATCTTTATTTTTTATTGAATCGAAAATTTCCCAATAAGTAATTTTCTCCAAATCAAAAACATTAGCTTCTCTTCCCAATCTCCAAGGATGTGGAGAATGACTATCGCTATTGCTGAGTAAAGTGAATTTATCTAAGTCAGACAATCTCCAGTTCATAGCAGGATCGCTACTTAAACCAGTTTCCAAAGCAAAAATATGCTTAACTTGGTCTTGATAACACTCTTCTATAGAATTAAAACCAGACTTGCTCCCAAGACAAGACATCCATGGCGTCCAGGCATGTGCAGGATAAATCAAGATATCTTTGCTTATTTCTACAAGAATCTCAACAAGTTCAGCTGCACTGATATTCAAAATTGGTCTTCCATCTGAAGATAAATTTCCAGATCGCGATAACTTTTCATTTATCTGTTCCACAATTTCAAAAGAAGGAGCATGAATCACATGATGTACTCTTTTCATTTGATTTTGAAATGTAAAGTAGGTTGCAACTTCTGAAGTTAGAGTGAATAGCACATCATTATATTTGAACAAGCCTGTTCCTTCTATAGGTTCAAGTTTTTTCTTTAGTTCAGCAAACCATTTAGGATGTGTAAAATCTCCTGTGCCAAGCAAGTTCAACCCTTTAATTTTTGCCCCATTGCTCAAACCGTCTAAATTCATTTGCTTACTTGTTGCTCTACTCCAAAGTGAATGAAGATGAAAATCAGCTATTATTTTCATTTTCTCGACTCAAAAGAATCTTAAGACTAGGATTAATGCTATGATTATGAATATTAGCCAAAGCCAAGGCTTCCACTGGATAACTTTACTTCCATCCAAAGGCGGGATTGGCAAGAGATTGAAAAAACCAAGCCAAGCATTCACATCAGCAATTAAGCTCAAAGCAGGAAAAGGATAGAAGATTAAAGCAAAAAATAGATTTACAGCAGGACCAGCTAAAGAAATTATTCCATTTTCCGGTACTGTAAGTCTAGATGTTCTAAATCCCCATCTTCCAAACTTGTAAGGTCTTATTATCACTGCCCCAGGTACTAAAAATTTTATTCCGAGCGGCATGAGCAAAAAGCTTATCATTAAACCAAAAGGAGACATTTGATAAAAAGCAGCACAATGAAATTTCATTGCAACGAATTTGTGAGCAAGCTCATGAAAAACAAAAGCAAAGATTACTGTTATTAAATAAAGGAAGAAAAGTTCAAACCTCGGGAAAGCAAAGATGAGCGAAATAGCTAAAGTTGAAATTGCCAAATCCCTAACTTCTTCTTTTGTGAAAAGTTCTTGAAGTCTCATGATAATCATTTATTCGAAAAAGTATTTTAAGTATTTGTTCATTAAAATATTAAGATGAGGCTTGATGTAAATTCTTTTAATTCTAAGATTTTTAATCATCACTTCTCTCTTGTTTAACTTCATATAAACTACAACATACAAGAAGCATGGAGAAACAAAATCTTTAAACAAAATTTTTATGTCTGGGGAAATTCTATATTTTCTTACATCACTTTTCCTTACCCAATATAATTTCCCCTC
>Ga0207433_10007386_pt1 | contig 18404 bp, 17 predicted proteins | sample YelNatPaOPGAMG01_FD_187559 | JGI IMG/M metagenome (GOLD analysis project Ga0207433, IMG submission 187559) | Hot spring thermophilic microbial communities from Obsidian Pool, Yellowstone National Park, USA - OP-RAMG-01 (SPAdes) (version 3) | ecosystem: Environmental > Aquatic > Thermal springs... | reverse complement strand
CAAGAGGGAACTTCTTTTTGCCTTTCTCTCTACTTTCTACTTGCTACTCTATTTTAATAGTGTCACCTTCTCATTTTTCTTAAATTCGTCAGTCTCTAATCGGATGAAATAGACACCCGATGGAAGTTTGCGACCGGAGTCGTCGGCTCCATCCCAGAAAATGGCTGATTCATGATACATGATACACGATTCAAGATTAAAAGACTTTACCATTCTACCACTTACATCGTAAATCTTCAAACTTGCATCTTGTATCCTGCATCGTGTATCGTGAATCGTGAATCTGATTTCTGTTTTCTCCCTAAATGGATTCGGATATACTTCTAACTTTCCAATTTTTACTTCCCACTTATTAACTTCTTCTATTCCTGGAAATGGGTCAGGTTGGTCAGTAGTAAACTTTATTGCCCGATTATTTGAAAGGGGTGCGGCTGAAGCAGGATAGATATTTGCATAGGTATATTCAAGTCCATTTATGTGATGATAATCTTCAATCCCAACTGTTGCGTAGTTATGCCATTGGTCGTCATTTGTTATGCTTTTGTATTGGAAAATAATCTCACCATCTCCGGTCTGGCTCGGATAATGAGCAGGATCAAGCAAGATTATCTCAAATGTCTGGAGTTCTGCAGGAGTAGGATTTGTAGGATTATGGATATGCTGGATCCTTGACCATTCAATAATAAACCGATGATTATCACCATCATAATAGTAACAAACATTACCACTTGAATCTGTAGCATTCGGGTCTAAATCATCCCAGAATGGTGCGATGAGCAATGGTGGACCACCTGCAGAAAGGATGTGCCAGTTATACATATCTGCGATCCAGGTTGAATCCATTGCAATGTAACCATTAGAAGAAATTGAAATGCGATTATAATATTGGCCATAATATTTGAAGGTGAATGGGAGAGAAATAGTCTTTGTTTCATCGTTTAATAGATTTAAAATTGTGCCTGAACCTGCTAAATCAGGGTCTATCTCAATCCAGTTATATACTGGTGCCTCTGGATAGTTTGTATCAGTGTTATCATAGGCATAATACCCGTAACCATCTGGGCCAGTAGGTGAATTTGTATTTACAATGCCAATTATTATAGAGAATTCAACAGTATCTTTGAAATTTATGTCACCTGAGAGCATAGCAATAAATCTAATTTCGTGACCGGGTGATAGTTGCGAAGATGCACTAACCTGAAACCTATCTCCTGAATTTGTTGCTGAATCACCAATTGCGACATCACCAAAGGAACCGATTGAATCAATCACTACTACACCAGGATTTTCTGATTTTAAGATGCCATTTATATTTGTACCAGTGAGTCCACCGATATTCTTTATAGTGATTGCCAAATCTGAGGTTTCGCCGGGTTCAAGGACACCATTACCATCAAAAATCTGACTCCGACGATATGTAAAATCTGGCGCTTCTACAGTCAACCATAAAACCGAATTCCAGTTTCCCTGTGTAGAGGTAATGGAAACATTGAAGTTTATTGTATGGCCGTTTTTAATATTTTGTGATACATTAAAGACAAAAGGTGATGAATTCGCAGTAGCACCAGGTGCTATACTTCCATAATTTTTAATTGAGTCGGTGATGGTAATCAAGGGGTCGGTAGTCGTAAGCTTTGCCGAGACATTCGTTGCAGTCGCTGAGTTACCGTAATTCTTTAATGTTATGGTCAGTTGAATCGTCTCTCCAGGATTTATCTCGCCGTTGTTATTGCTGCCAGGGTCAGCAATTGTATGACTGTAGTATCCAACATAGACCCCTGAATTATTGACCATTGCATAGCCACAATAGGGCTTAAAATTATGTTTCGTCACTGTAACAAACAGAGTATCAGGAGTGCTTGTTGTGATCTGAAAATTTGCTAAACCATTTATATCGGTAAAACCAACTTCTTTTGTGTCATTCTTTTTATAGAGGCTCACCATCGCACCTTTTACTGGTTGTGATGAGGAGTTTAAAACCTGAACCGAAAAATAATTCGTTCCAACAGGAATACTATTTTGGTGATTGACAATAAAATTCTTCGGCACATCGGTCCAGACCTCAAGTGATGGGTCTCCAAGGAGATTGTATGCATTGAAATAGAATTCACTCCCAGAATCTGGTGATGTTTCAAGCGGAAAATTAAGATAGACCTCCATCTTGCCACGATAGGTCATAGGACCAAGATAATAGATACTATCCTGTAATAGACCCCAGTAAATTCCATAATCAAGGCAGTTGTTCCAGCGGGAATGGGTTGTGGGTGGTGAAGCACCAAAGAATCCAATGCCACCCTTTGGTGTTGATGGATTCCCTGCCCTTAGCCAGGACTCACCAAAACAGGGTTCTGCATTGAAATTGCCGGTCAAGCAAACAATGCTCGTTATCACGGGCAATTTCCAGCCATTTGAAAGGCCGATAACATCCGTATTATAAAAACTCGGTCGGTCCCAGCCTGACCAGGAAGCTATGCCTCCGCGATAATTGATGAATGTAACACCCTGATTTACTGCATTGGTTATTGGAGTCGTCCCATTGGAAACCGGTGGGTAAAAGACCGTATCAACCTGATAACCATTATTCAAGAACTTTTCTCTTACCCAGCGCTTTACAGGTATCGGTGTAGTCATTTCTTCAGGATAATTACCTGCAACCATTAAAGTCCTCTTGAACCAAAGGGTATCTGTGGTATAGGTATTTTTCTCATAGTTTATAATCTTTGCAATCACTGTGTTCAGTTCATTCACATTCGCCACCGAAAGCCTGCCAACCATTAAATCAGAAAGGAAATCATTACCATCAACTGTAGTGTATGGATGGTCAGTAGGGTTTGATGAGACTATAAAACTGGGAAGGCTATCCTTATCACCGATGAGAATCACATATTCTGGAGGGGGATTCCAGTTATGATAGGCATTCGCAATATAATTTTTTATTGCAGTCGCCGAAGTTCCAGTCTCTGAAAGCCTTGCAACTGTGACCTTCCAGCCTTTTTTCTCTTTCCAGTCAGCAAGGGGGAGGACTGTATTATAGAAAGAATTCGGGGTGATGATTAATAATCCTCGGGGTTTTGTCTCTTCATTATATTGATAGTTCAGGATAAGATTCCTGTAGACCTGGGCAAGGCTCAAGGGAATTTCAACTGAGTTATATTCAGAAAAATTTATCTTTAGTTTTAGGCTTTTTATCTGAATCTTTTTATATTTATTTTCAAAAAGTGGATTAATGATTATCGGATATAATCTATAAGTTCCCAATCCAAATGGAGCGCCGATGTTTACTGGACTTAAATATGAGATCTCTTTTTTAAACTTTAATGTATCGCACTCAATCAGTGAATAATCACAGATAGGTGGTTCAGGGCTGATTATAAAGCCGATGATTTTGGGCTCTGTCCTCTCTTCATAAAATGAAAGATACATATTTAGGGTAGAATTCGTTTTCTCAAAAATTTCCATGTGGAAATCACCAAACCCGCTTACAATTAAAAGATGCATTAAAAGCATTCCTACTTCTCCTCTTTAATTATAACCAATCCAAGGTCCCGGTCAAGAAGATAGATTAGGTTGTCCTTAACATATAAATAATAGGCATATGGGGTATCCTTCTCTCCATATAAAACTGGATTATAAGCGTCTGAAACATCAATCACCTTTAATCCATCGCTTCCATCTGCTATATAAGCAAGATTATCTTTAACAAATACGCCCTGGGCATAGCCAGGCGTATCGAATGATGATACAAATGCGGGATTTTGGGGATTGGTGATATCTATTATCACAAGTCCATCATAGCCATCAGCAATATATGCATAGTTACCAAGAACATAAACATCCCTTGCATTTGAGGGTGTATCCATCTCACTGATTTGGGCAGTGCTGTCCGGATTATTCAGATTGTATATTATTAGACCCATCTGCTCACAGGCAAGGAATGCAAGTGAATCAATAACATAAAGATTATGGACATTTCCGGGTGTGGCAAATCTGCGGGAATAACTCGGATACTGGGGCCATGAGACATCCTCAACTATAAACCAGTATCTTGCAGCAATGTATACGAATTTGGTATCATTCTCAGGTGCAAAGACATTGTAACCATAAAACCAGTTGTCCTGTCCAACAAATGTTGGATTAGAAGGTTTGCCAACATTAACAATTAACATCCCGCCATTATTGGGTGGACCAGCAGCAAGGGCAAGGTAGGCAAAACTATCCCGAACCGCTACACCCTGAATATTTGTCTGATGAAAGTAATGGCCAACAATAAATGTTGATTCAGGGTTTGATATATCAACGATCTGCAGACCACCCTGGTCATCTGCAATATAGGCGTAGCTTCCTTTTATATCAATATCCCTCGGATATCCAGGGAGCCTGCATTCACTTATAATCAAAAAATTATGGATTTCCACCTGAGGACGGTGGCAGGAAAGGATGAGGATAGTGAATAAAATGATTTTTCTGATCATAGACTCTCCATAATTAATGATAAGCAAAGGTTAATACTTAAATTCCAGTCCACAACCTGCCATCCATTTATTATAGTTTTTGTAATCACCGATATCAGGATAAATCTCTGAGGATGAGATACGGAGTTCGTATGCATAATCAAAAGAAATAAAAAGATTTGTAAGGATTGGAAATTCATAAGTAATTGTAAACTTGTGTGTGATATCTTCTCTGCCACTGTGTGGTGAATCAAGGATAGGGGAAACCTCGGTTGTAAAGAGGCGGTATTTCAACTGGTAGGCAAAAGCCATTTTAGAAAATTTAGGAATACAAGTTTTGAAACTGGTATTTATCCCGATTTTGTGCTGGAGATATGATATATCAGGGATTGGTCCCTTTGCTTTCAACGATTTTAATTCGTAACTAACCCCAGTCTGAATGACTCTTGATAGTGCAAGTGTAAAATACGGTCCAAGAAGGAATGCCTTGGAGTCATAGGCATCAAAGTTTTCAATATAATCATCAATCTCATAACCAATTTTAAGATGCGTCTCATATGCCTCGCTTTTTTTTAAACTTATTTTCAGAGTGAATAAATTTTCACTGAATTTACACCCGATGTATTCAGAATTCTTTGGATCATTATAATACCTTATTAGATAACCGGGCATAAATAGGTATTCAAACTTTGTAGAGAATTTTCCAAACGCCTGTCTTATACCAAGGGAGAGAATAGAGTAGTCCTTTTGTTTATTTATTAGATAATTATAACCGGTGAAATCTATGTTGAAAGTCGTTGTATTTCTGCTGAATAATCCACCGCGGATAAGCAATTCAATATAATAGTTTGTATAAAGGTCATCATAGGTCTCAAAAGGGAACCTTTCAGGATGAATCTGGTGGATGAATTCATCAAGATATTTTTTAGAATAGGCATAAATGTTATCATCATAGCCAAGATTGAGCCGTGATTTAAATGAATAGTCAAAGGAAAAGATTAAAAATAAGAGTAAGTTCATTTCGCCTCGGTCATAAATCTCATTCCGCAGCCATAACCACCCTGAAGAAAGAATTCATAGCGGTGGATTCCTTTTTTAACATTGATGAAGAAATTATGGGGATTTGAGGGTAATATCTCATTCCTTTCCTTATAATGAACGACCTCCGATGGATAGGCACGAAAATTCAAGGATTTAACAGTCTTCCCTCCTTCTTTTACAACGATTGCATAAACTTCCTCAGTCTGCATCCCGGATTTTAGGTGGAGTCGGGAGATGACTTTCAATTTACCGGGACCTTCAATTTCTACCACCACTGGTTTTTCTGGTGTCAATTCGTAATAATCTACAATTTTTTCATCTTCAATCAGTCCAAGTTTTTCATTATATGAAAGGGGGGCGATATCTCGCCATTTTCCCGGAGATTCATTGGTAAATCTTAGAAATATCGTATCACCTGGAGCACGCCAGTGAATAAATCTGTAGGTGTGCAAACCTTCAGGGACATTTATATAAAAAGAACGCCACTTACTCAATCTCATTTTGTTAAGACGCGCAGCACTTGAGTATTCTGTTTCCAAAGTGATAAATTTTTCTTTCAATTCATCTTCCTGAAGAATTATTTTATATAATTTTACTTCTTTTTTGTCACCAGGCCAGGGTATTCTCGTATATACTCTTACCCAGGTAGGACCAGATACCTTGATTTCAATAGGCTGACTTTTTGTCAACACTACAAAGGATTCTTCCTTAGTTGTGTGAACCTTAATCTTAACCTCCTGGTGGGATGGGAAGGTTATTGTTTGTTCAAAGAGCAAAAGGAATATGAAAAAATTAATCATTTTTGTGCCTCCTGATGTAAAAATCTATATCAATCCTCAAAACTATAAAAACGATTGTAATGAGAATAGCCAAAAACAGAGCAGAAAGCCATACAGAATAACCACTTTCATAATATAATTTACCCTCACCAATTTTCGGAATGGGAACAGGGGCGATTGGGAGGTCATACCTCCTTGCAAGATGATGGATATTATTTATATTAATCACTTTTGTGCCGTTTTTTAAAAATCGCCCCGCTACACCATGGTGGAATGAATACTTTGAAGATCCCAGAATCCCTGTTGGCAATTCATAACCGGCTAATACGGCCGCACCTCCTCCCACGTTTATAAAACATACTATTTTTTCTCCATTTGCATAATTGTAATAAAGAGCAATTCTTTTCTCAATCGCCTCTTCAAGATTTTTTGATTCCAGTTTCGGAATTTGATTTCTTCTTATTGCGTTTTCAATTAAAATCCTTCCTTCTGGGCTCAACCCCCTACCTATATCATCAATACCACCCAGAGAGGCGGCGATGGAGTGGAATTTTAAAATACCCTTTTGATAAAGAAGATTCTCCATATCCAGATAGGTAAATTCAGGTATATTCGCCCCCCACATTGAAGAACTAACTGAGGTAATTATTATCGGTTTCAAATGGAGTGTTTGTATCGCAGAAAGCACTGCAAGGTTTAATGCGGGGAAAGAACCACTGAACGATACTGCGATTAAATCGCTTTCTCTTATACCACACTTTTTCAATAATTCTATGATTGCGGCAGAAATATTTGGATTTGTGGTTGTAAGTTTTGCATTTAAGTCACCAGGCTCACTGGTGATAGGCGAATGTTCAATGCCAATCATACCAGTTTGGTTGGGATCATTGATAGGGTCAATTATTAATCCCCTTCTTAATTTTTCTTTTTTTATCTCATCAAACATTAATACAGTGAGTTGTGCACTTTCAATCTTTTCTTTATAATAAGGGGCATACTTCTTCGTTTTATAGGTGAATATCAGGAATGCGAATAATAATGAAATTATTGCTACCGAAACGAGAATATAATTAGGCAATTTGCCGCTTCTCAATCTTATTGTAATATTACACCTCCACTAAGGATAATAAGGACGAGCCGAACAATAACAGCAGCAATAAACATCGTGCTGATTGTTTCTATGATACCCTGACGCTGTATCCAGTATGCGATCAATCCTGGAACTACAAATCCGATTGTGGTGATATCTAACTTGAGTGTTTCAAAAGAGAGTGAGGGATAAATTCTTGTAAAGTAGCCAAGAAGATAGCCAATGATTATGGATATGATTAGAAGTCTACGGCCATAAAGGAGGATGTAATGCGAGAGCAAGTAAATAATAAGATATGTCAATAAAGCAGTAATAACAGTACTTATGACCATATCTGGATGATGAAGATTCAATGCAATATACCCCGGGACTACAACCCCACCAGCAGCAAGGCCAATTGTCTCTGTTAACAGGAGATTTAACATCATTCCCAGACCTACTGCGATTACAATCATCTCTATTCCCCTTTTTCGTATTTCTTAAAATATTCAATCAATTTCTCTCCATACCCAACAATATTTCCAATAGCAAGTATTACGCTTTTATCATTTATCATCTCCACAATTTTGTTAAATACATATTCAACATCCTTACCACCAAGGTCAATTAACCTTTCTTTTTTCATACCACTTTTAACTGAAGAATGATAAGCAACTCTGGTTTCTCCTCCAGTGAGAAAATAATAATCTGCCTTGATCTTTTCACTTATAAGTTTCCCCAATTGCACTGAACGATCAATGCGATCTGAACGACAGTTTAATATTACATAAAAGTTCTTTTCAGGTCTTTCAATTCGTTGATAAATCAAATATGTTGAATGCGGGTCATTTGCTGCAAGTGCATTATAAAGTAAAATATCTTTATTCTTAACCTTTAAATAATATTTTTTCAAAACACCTGCATCGGGAATATAGTTATACATTTCATTGAGTGCAACTTCTCTGGGAATACCGAGATACTTACAGATTCCCAGAACAAGTGCGATATTTTCCCGATGCTCTATATACGGAAACTTTTTTAATTCTTCATCGGATACTTCATCTTCTGTGCATAAGTATATCTCTATTCCCCTCCTGTTTGCGAGTTCTTGTAATAAAGGAAATAATGATCTTTCAGCAGTAAAGACCTTTGCATTTTGAGGAACAGCATTGATAAAATTTCGGGCAATATCTTCTAATGTTGGACCCATAACTTCAAGATGGTCAGCGCGCACATTGGTGATAGCGACAATTTGGGGCTGCATTATCCTGCTTTCCTCAATATACTGGAGATCAGGCCTTAATGACATATTTTCAAATACAATTGCATTAACATTTTCCTTGACCGCCTTTCTGGTTATCGCTAACTGCTCACGGATGTTTGCTTTTCCCGGTCTTATAACAGGAATTTCAATTCTGTTATCAATAACAATTCTTGGTGTCGTCCCGGTGGTCTTCGCCAAGGTCTTATAACCACCTGCCTTTAGAGCAGCGCCAAGCAATCTGGTCACTGTAGACTTCCCTCTTGTTCCATTTACCATAATCCTCAAGGGGATTAATTTTAGATTATTCTGGTGGTTGGTCCATTCAAGAATACCGAGGAAGATGAAGAGCAAAAGAAGAAGAAAAAGGAGGAGAATACCATAACCCATTTCCATACTTAAGTTTATTTAAGCTGAAAGGAAAGTCAAGAATTTATTGCTCGTAATAAGAGATTATTTTTACGATTCCCGCTATTGCTGCGGTCTCGCTCCTTAATCTATTTTTTGAAAAGGGAGTAAACTTTGCACCTTTTTTTGAAAATGCATCTATTTCTTCCGGTGCAAAGCCACCTTCAGGGCCGATTAATAAAAGAATATTTTTAATTCCAGGGACGATCCTATCATTCCCGTTTTTATCACCAACAATTACAAGGTCATAGTTAGAAAATTCTTCTGTAATATCGTTTGAAAATTTTACTTCAGGAATATAATATTGTTGTGATTGTAACATTGCGGATATTCCAATTCTTTTAAAATGTTCAATTCTGGCTTGAGAAAAATTTTTTATTACAGAAAATTTAGAGTTAAATAAGATGAATTTACGCACACCCAATTCAGTCCCTTTCTCAATAATAAAATCGGTTCTGCCGCCCTTTAAAGGGGCAATACCGAGGTCAAGATTTATGATATTTGTCCTTGGAATTTTCCTTTTTTCAAGAATTTTACATACCATAGCATTCTGTATGATATTCTCAATCACCACCTGGAACTGTATACCGGAACCATCGGTGAGATAAATTATATCACCGGGTTTTTTCCTTAAGACATTCTTTATGTGATGGTATTCAGAGCCAGTGAGGATTATCTGTGAATTCTGGATCTGCTCTTCTTTTATTAAAAAGAGGTTGTGAGGTTCGCTATTCATATTACATATTATTTGATTCGCCTCTTTACTACCGGTTCACCCTCATATTTTTTGAGTTCCTCAATAAGTTTATTCAGATTACGGTCAGTCGTTGTTAATGGTTTCAGAAGAATTTCTACATAGAGGTCACCGTATCCACCATTCATCCTGGGCATCCCCTTACCTTTTACTTTTATTATCTCTGGTGCACTACTGCCCTTTGGTATTTTTATTACTTCATGTGAACCATTGAATCCAGGAATATCAACTGTGCCTCCATTTATGAGGGTAGAATACGGGACTGCAACCTGCAAGTATAAATCATCTCCGCGCCTCTCAAAAAACTCATGGGGTTTCTCTTCAAACTCAACGATTATATTACCCTTACCACCTGGTCCATAATGACCTTCGCCACGTAGAACAATATACTGGCCATTACTCACACCTCTGGGAATTTTTATCTCAATCGTGCGCAAGACCTTAATCCTTCCTGTCCCACCGCATTTACCACAGGGTGTCTTTACTATCTCACCGCTTCCCTGGCATCTTTGACAGGTAGAGACACTCGTAAAAGTGCCAAAAAAACTTCGCGCCTGAGTCCTTATCTGGCCTCTACCACCACATTGCGGGCATACGGTAAAATCATACCCACCCCTGCCCGAACAGGCACTACAATATTCATACCGATTAATTTGAAATTGTTTTTTTGTGCCATTCGCAATCTCCTCAAGCGAAACCCTTAAAACAACCTTGATGTCACCACCCTTTTTCTGGCCAGTGTGTGCGCGGGTAGTGGTTCCAAAGAAATCTTCAAATATTGAACTGCCGAATAGATTTCCAAAAATTTCCTGGAGGTCATCAAAATGGGAGAAGTCTTCCCAGGTAAATCCACCACCCCGGAAGGTTTGAGAAACGCCGTCATGGCCATACATATCGTATAACTGCCTCTTCTGGGGGTCCATTAATACTTCATATGCCTCTGAGATTTCTTTAAACTTTTCTTCCGCTTCCTTCTTATTATCCGGATTCATATCTGGATGCCATTTTTTTGCCAGTTCCCGGTATGCTTTTTTTATCTCTTCAGTAGTAGCATTCCTTGGCACGCCAAGGATTTTGTAATAATCCTTCTTCATACTACTATAGTATTATCTGATTTCCAGCTACCCTTTATTTATTCCCTTCGTCGTCTACGACCCGATAATCAGCCCCCGGATGGGTTTCTTCTGATTTTGGACCGGCAGATGGGCCGGTTGGACCAGAACTCTGTGCCCTTGCTGCAGCATCACGATATACAGCCTCAGATATTTTATATACCGCCTGCTGGAGTTCATCAATTGCCTGATTGATGGCATTTATGTCCGAGCCATCTTTCTTCTGCTTCAGCGCATCAAGTTTTTTACCAATCTCGCTCCTTTCCTCAAAGGAAATCTTTTCTCCATATTCTTTGAGAGTCTTCTCCACGCTGTATATCACCGTATCTGCACGATTCCGAGCCTCAATCAATTCCCGTTGACGGCGGTCTTCAGCAGCATGTTCTTCTGCCTCTTTCATCATCCTTTCTATTTCTTCCTTGGTAAGACCACTGGAAGCAGTTATTCTTATCTTCTGTTCCTTTCCAGTACCGAGGTCTTTTGCCGAGACATGGAGGATACCATCCGCATCAATATCAAAAGTTACTTCAATCTGTGGGATCCCCCTTGGAGCAGGAGGAATGCCATAAAGATCAAATCTTCCAAGTGTTCGGTTCTGGTGTGCCATTGGTCTTTCACCCTGCAATACATGGATTGTGACTGCTGTCTGATTATCTTCAGCAGTTGTAAAGATCTGCGATTTTTTCGTAGGAATTGTAGTATTACGGGGGATGATGGGGGTCATCACACCACCCAGGGTCTCAATACCCAGGGTGAGAGGGGTTACATCAAGTAAGAGAATATCCTTCTTTTCACCGGCAAGGACTGCACCCTGAATTGCTGCACCTATTGCCACAACCTCATCGGGGTTTATTCCTTTATGAGGTTCCTTTCCAAAGAAATCACGCACAACCTGCTGTATCCTTGGCATCCTTGTTTGTCCACCAACCAAGATGACTTCATCAATATCATTGACGGTCAAACCCGCATCAAGGAGTGCCTGTTTTATGGGTGGAATTGAACGCTGGATCAAATCCTCAACGAGCGATTCCAATTTTGCCCTGGTTAGTTTCATCTCCAGATGGAGTGGAGTCCGGTCTTTGTCAGAGGCAATGAAAGGAAGACTTATGGTTGTTTCCATAACCGTTGATAATTCACATTTTGCCTTTTCCGCAGCCTCTTTTAATCGCTGTAAGGCTGTGACATCTTTTCTCAAATCAATTCCATGTTCACGCATAAATTCTTCGGCAATATAGTTCATTATCCGTTCGTCTATATCATCACCACCGAGGTGCGTATCGCCATTCGTGGAGCGGACTTCAAACACTCCTTCGCTTATCTCCAGTATAGAAATATCAAATGTGCCACCTCCAAAGTCATAAACCGCAATCTTTTCATTCTTTTTCTTATCCAAACCATAGGCAAGGGACGAGGCCGTGGGCTCGTTTATTATCCTTAAAACCTCAAGCCCTGCGATGCTTCCTGCATCTTTGGTTGCCTGTCGCTGGGAGTCATTAAAATATGCAGGGACGGTGATGACTGCCTTTGTAACCTTCTCTCCAAGATAGGATTCTGCTGCCTGCTTGAGATACTGGAGGATCATCGCTGAAATCTCCGGTGGCGAATACCTCTTTCCCATCACCTCAACCCAGGCATCACCATTGGTATGTTCTACCACCTTATAGGGAACGCGTGCAATCTCCTGGGGAACTTCACTATAACGCCGACCCATAAATCTCTTTATTGAATAGATTGTATTTTGTGGATTGGTTATTGCCTGCCTTTTGGCGAGTGGTCCAACAAGCCTTTCCCCGGTCTTTGTAAAGGCAACAACCGAAGGCGTTGTTCTACCACCTTCTGGGTTGGGGATGACAACTGGCTGACCACCTTCCATAACTGCAACACAAGAGTTTGTTGTTCCCAGATCAATTCCGATTATTTTGGACATTTTCTTGACCTCCTTTTTCATCAGGTTTGGAGACCAGAACCTTTGCAGGTTTTATAACCCGGTCTCCAACTTTATAACCCTTACTTATTTCCTCAATAATTGTATTCTCGGGATGGTCATTAGTAGTGACAATCCCGACTGCTTCATGAAGGGTTGGATCAAATTGTTCGCCCAGTCCAGAATACTCAACCAATCCCATTGATTTTAGCACTTCCCTTAACTGCCTCTCAATGATCTGAATTCCTTTGAAGAAACTGTCAAAGTCCGGATTGAGTTCTGCACCCGCAAGCGCACGGTCAAAGTTATCAAGGACCGGAAGAATCTTTGTAAGAAAATCCACCTTCGCATATTTTTTGAATTCGGCAAACTCATTTTCCATCCGTTTTCGGTAGTTATCCCATTCCGCAAGTGTCCTCAGGTATTCATCGCGGAGTTCCTTTAACTGGGCTTCTTTCTTTTCAAGGTCTTCTTTCATTAAAGTGACGGGACCCTTTCTTTCCATTAATTTCACTCCTTCACTTTTTTAGACACCTATTAAAATAAGAGGTTTAGCAAAAGATTCAGTTATTTCCCAACCAGGAGTCTTTCCGAAAGGATTTCTGGAAGTCCAGCTTCAATTATCTTCTGGCTCGCAAGGGGTATATTGTATTCTATCCTGACGAATTCTATATTGTTTTTATTCCCATCATATATAACATAACATCCTCGCGGGTCAAGGTCTCTTGGTTGCCCCACACTCCCTACATTGATTATATATCTTCTTTTCTTTATAATTGGAAATGGATTTTCATGGAGAAAGTCTGTGTACCCATTATCATCCTGATAAACAGCAGTTGGTATATGGGAATGACCAATGAAACATATCTGCTCGTTAAAGAATTGAAACTGTCTTTCAAACTCTTCAAGATTAAAAAGATAATGCCATTCTTCAGGTTTTTCCGGAGCAGAATGGACGAGTAACAGGTTCTCAATCTTATAGGTTAAAGGTAAATCCTGTAATTTTTTAGCGTGTTCGGATTTGATGCGCTCTTTTGTCCACTTTACCGCAGTTGCAGCAACCTTATTAAAATTTGATACATCAGTTTTTTCAACTGTTGCCCAATCATGATTACCCGCAATAATTATATCCGCCTCTTTGATGCATATCTCCATACATTCATTCGGATTTGCACCATAACCAACGATATCTCCAAGGCAGAATATATTCTTTATCCTCCTCTTCTTTATGTCTTTTATAACTGCCTGGAGGGCTTCAAGATTTGAATGGATATCACTTATTATTGCTGCTTTCATTTTTGTTGCTATTTATTCTTTTTGCTATGGCGTCAAGCACGCCATTAACAAATTTATTTGATTCGTCGGTTCCAAACTTCTTAGCAAGTTCAATTGCTTCGTTAATAGATACTTCAATTGGGATATCGTCAAAAAATAAAAACTCACAAACCCCCATTCTCAAGATCAATCTATCAATTACTGAGATGCGGTCAAATTCCCAGTTTTCTACCGCATTCTTTATGTATTCGTCAATCTTACTTATATTTTTTATTGTATGAGTAGTAAGGTTTGTTGTGAATATTTTCACAGATGGATCATATTTTTTTTTATTCAGGAATTCATTAAGAATCGCCGGAAATTCAGTTCTTCCACTTTCGTAGGCATAGAGAATCTTCAGCGCAAGTTCGCGGGCGAGCCTTCGGCTCATTTCTCAATCTCTGAATAAAGATTCACAAGTTCCAGGCCAGTAAGTGCCGCATCCCAGCCTTTATTCCCCATCTTCGTCCCAGCTCGCTCAATAGCCTGGTCAGTTGTATCTGCAGTGATAATTCCATAGACAACTGGTGGCCCGGGTTCAAGATTTAACTGGGCAATACCCTTTGTTACCTCACTGGCAATGTAATCAAAATGTGGTGTATCACCCCTTATCACAACTCCTAAACATATTATACAATCTACCTTGTTCCTTTTCAATCTCTGAACTAATCCCGGGATTTCAAAACTTCCAGGAACCCAGTATATCTTTATATCATCTTCGTTAACATTATGTCTCAAAAGACAATCCACAGCACCATCAACCAATCTTCGGGAGATGAATTCATTAAACCTGGATACGACAATTGCGAACTTCTTACCGGTTCCGATTAATTTTGCTTTGATCTCCTTCATTAAGCGCCTCCTTTATTTTACATTCTTAATTATTGACTCGGGAATCAGATGCCCCAATTTTTTCTTTTTTGCCTTGAGATACTTAATATTACATTTATTTGGTGCATAAATTGGAATTTGCTCTACCACTTTGAGACCATATCCTTCAAGCCCAATAATCTTTTTAGGATTATTGGTGAGTAACTTCACGGTGGTAAGACCAAGGTCTACAAGGATCTGGGCACCAATTCCATAATCGCGCAAATCAGGAGGAAAACCAAGTTTTATGTTTGCTTCCACAGTATCCAAACCCTCATCCTGCAATTTATATGCCTTCAGTTTATTCACCAATCCAATGCCCCTGCCTTCCTGTCTCATATATAAGAAGACACCGGATTTATTCTTGTTAATCATATTGAGGGCCTGTTCAAGCTGGTCTCCACAGTCACACCTTAATGAATGGAACACATCTCCGGTCAGGCACTGGGAATGGACACGAACAAGGACATTCTTTTTACCCGTAACTTCACCCATCACAAGGGCGATATGGTGTTCGTGTGTAATCTTATCCTCATATAAGATCAGTCTAAAATTTCCATATCTGGTTGGTAAATTCGTTTCAAGTATTCTTTCCACAAGTTTTTCACGCCGCCTGCGGTATTCAATGAGGTCTTTAATTGTAATGAGGCAGAGGTTGAATTTTTTTGCAATCTTTTTTAACTTAGGAAGCCTTGCCATCCGGCCATCTGTATCCATTATCTCACAGAGGACACCCGCAGGATAAAGTCCAGCGAGGCGTGCAAGGTCAACACTTGCCTCGGTATGTCCGGCTCGGCGTAAGACACCCCCATCCATTGCCCTTAATGGAAATATGTGCCCAGGACGGGCAAGGTCTTCGGGTTTGGTATTTTTATCCACGAGTGCCTTAATGGTTTTAGCACGGTCATATGCGGATATTCCAGTGGTTGTTCCAATTTTCAAATCTACACTTACCGCAAATGGGGTCTGGAATTTTGCAGTATTTTCATTGACCATTATTGGAATATCCAGTTGTTCAAGGCGTTCCGCAGGTAAGGCAACACAAATAAGCCCCCTGCCATGCTGTGCCATAAAGTTCACCAATTTCGGAGTTGCTTTTTCAGCAGCAGCAATGAAATCACCCTCGTTCTCTCTGTTTTCGTCATCAACTACGATTACTGGTTTGCCCTTTTTTATGTCCCTAATTGCTTCTTCAATCGTATTAAACATACACAATATTTTATAGAAAATTCTTAAAAAGTCAACACGCGATTTGGCATTTGTCTGTCATTCAGAGTGGAATGTCCCCTCCTTCTTTATAGGTAAATCAAAAATTTCCTTACAATGGTAAAAACAGTTGACAATCATTAGAAAATTAAATATCCCATAAAATGGGACATATCGGTTTGAAATTGACAGACATTCGGCTTTGGAGTAACAGGTTTTAGAGCTTCTGAGCTCCCTGATGTGTAGCGTAATTTCAGAGTTAAACAATCTGACCCGAAGGTTGTAGCGAAGTAAAGAGTCTAAATAATAAATGGGGAAAATCGACACCGTTATATTCGACTAAATCCCCTGTGTCCCCCTTCTTCACCCCTTCCTTTAACCATGGGTTATAAGGGGTGGGGTAATCAGGGGTTTCCTTATCTTTGCATTCACGGTTCAAGGTAAACGTTTCACGTCTCTTACCCTTCTATATGTAGTAGCGAGTAGAAAGTAGCTTACCATCCGCCAAGCAATGTCGTGGATCGCAGTTTTAACCCGAATTATATTCATACTATTTTTGATAAATTTCGCTCAAACACAATCCTATTTTTTAAGCACAAAATTTTTTAACGCTCTATCTTTTCCCTTGTCATTGCGAAGAGCCCAACATAGTTCCTCATTACGAACGCAAGCGAAGTAATCCCATTTGTTATCAGTCTTTCAGGAATTGTTTTGCCCGCCCTTGGCGGGCTCGCAAAGACTTCGTATCGGATGGCGGATTTCAGGGGCTAATAATGAATAGATGCTGAAAAACAAGTTCAGCATGACAGATTCCATTTTCGTGCCTTCCCCCCACTTACGAAGTGGGGGAAAGATCTGAGAGGAAAAATGTGTCTGCAGATCAAAGCAAAAAAAGGAGCGGTGTTCACAACCGCTCCTTATGTGTTCTATATTTTACTACCCATCAATGATGGCACCCTGCGTCTTTTTTCTCACCGTGCATGCCGCATCCACTGCCCATTCCACAGCCATCCCCATCGTAACAACCCATACAGCGCATACCCATTTTTCCTTTCATCATCTTTCTTTGCTCGGGAGTCAGAATTTTTAATATTGCAAGTTTGTGGTTTATCATCTTTTCCTGAAGGCTTGCCCTAAGCGCACTTATCTCTTTTGTCTTGGCAAGGATCTTTTGGGCATCCGGATTATCCTCTTTCCACAAAGCCTGTAGTTCCATCTGTTTAATCTTCAATTCAGTCTTAATCGGTTCGGTCTCTTTTATCAACTTCATCTTCAAATCTGCAATCTGTTTTTCCTGTTCAATAGTCAGTTCTGGCATTGATGCAGAACCACAACCTGGTTTGCCTTGATGTTCAGGATGTTGTGCGAATGCCGGGATATAGCTCAAAAGTGCTAACACAATCACAGCAATAATTATCTTAGAATCTCTTGTCATTATTCCTCCTTGTTATTTCTTGTTTTTGAGTTCTTTTATTGCTTCCTCAACCGCCTTGATTTCATCAAGGAGTTCTTGCCGGTATGCCTCAAGGTGATTGAGTCGCTCTTTTTTGGTAATGAAGCGGCGATGAAATCCACCACAACAGCAGCCCATTGGTTCTTGATGAAAGTCAGCGTGACAGGAATTTCTCTCACACATACTACCTCCTTTCGCATTCAGGATATAATCTATGCCCCTGTCTTGGACACAAATTATTTTCTAATTGTTGGTAAAACTCTTGCAATTGAGTTTCATTAAAAATTCCCCGCACCTCATAAATATGCATAATAATATTCTTCTCAATCTCACATTGGGCCCGGGCAATAGACCACAAAAGACTATCAAGTCTCAAGGTATCAATTTTTTCAGCCTTCTGCAGTGCCAGCAGTTCAAGCCGATAATTTTGCAATCTTTTCCTGATTGGCAAAATCTTTGTTTCCATTTCAGTTCGTTTCTTCTCAAGGGTCTGAATCTGCTCTGGACTGAGTTTGAATCGTTCACGCAGGTTCGTGTGATGCCAGCCACATTCCACAGGTTTTGTGCCCCGGCTTTTGATGATAAAATTAAGAACTATCCCAATGTTGAAGCCGAGCGAGATAATGAGCAAAACAATCAGCACCTTGGTCTTCATCTTATTCTCCACTCATTAGATTATCATAGATATTACTGAAGGAATTTCCAGGTGCATCATCAAATGCTGTAAGGTTTAAGGTAAGTTTAAACGCTTCTTTATTCTGG
>Ga0207433_10007384_pt1 | contig 18406 bp, 13 predicted proteins | sample YelNatPaOPGAMG01_FD_187559 | JGI IMG/M metagenome (GOLD analysis project Ga0207433, IMG submission 187559) | Hot spring thermophilic microbial communities from Obsidian Pool, Yellowstone National Park, USA - OP-RAMG-01 (SPAdes) (version 3) | ecosystem: Environmental > Aquatic > Thermal springs... | reverse complement strand
TTTCACCTTCTCTTATCGGATGATGTGTAACCTTCTCAATAACCTCACTCACATTGAATGGTGCATTCGTTGATCTTTCATTTCGTTCTTCACCATAGACAGGTGAAAGAATGAGTAAGAACATACCCACAAAGAAGAGGATTTCTGCAAGGTGCATAATACACCCTCTTTTCTTTTTATTATTCATTTTTCCCCCTTTCCCCGCTTGTGCGGGATTTTCTGTTCCTTGCACGGCTTTGCCCACAAAACCCAACAATTTTCCTAAACATCTCAAACACCATTTTGTTTTTTTCTTTCCATTTTATTTTTCCCTCTTAATCCCCTATTAAATAAACAAGTAAAAATTAAATAAGTTTAATTCTCCTGCATTAGCAACATTGTAATCTTCATAAAATAATATAACAAAAATATTTTTTTGTCAAGATAGAAAATAAGAAATTTAAGGTCAGTGGGGTCAGTCATAAACCAACAACGAAGTCGTCGCCCCGAGTGAAACGAGGGGTCTCATTTATTCATTTTTGAATAGCAAATAATGAGATTGCCACACTCACTTCGTTCGTTCGCAATGACGGCTTTTCTGTTGTAGTCAAAATGAGATTGCCACGCACATTTCAGGTGCTCGCAATGATACTCCCGTTTTGTCATTCCAAGGTGGGAAAGTAGTGAGGAGGGAGGAGAGAGGAGGGAGCAGTTCTGTAAAAAATCTTGAAAAATTGATAGAAGATTGAGATATTTTTCCTCCCTGCTCTCTCCTTTCTGCTCTCTTTTCAAGGGGGTCAGTCATAAACCAACAACGAAGTTGTTGTTCCGAAGAGCGAAGCGATGAGGAATCACATTTAAACATCTGCGAATAGCAAATAATGAGATTGCCACGGCAACTTCGTTGCCTCGCAATGACACCCCTTTTTGTCATTCAAAGGAGGGAAAGTAGTGAGGAGTGAGGAGGGAGCAGTTCTGTAAAAAATCTTGAACCATTTGATATGAGATAGAGACCTTTCTCCTCCCTGCTCTCTCCTCTCTGTTCTCTTTTCATAATATTTGGGGTCAGTTATGAACCAACAACGAAGTTGTTGTTCCGAGTGAAATGAGGGGTCTCATTTAAACATCTGTGAATAGCGAATAATGGGATTGCCACGCACCTTTCAGGTGCTCGCAATGACATTCCTTTTCTGTCATTCCGAATGAAATGAGGAATCTCATTTTCTCCCTCGCATCTTGGTTTTGTAAATTAGTGAAAAGTGAGAAAAAAGTTTTGAAGGAAAGAATAAAAAAGTGATTTGTGGGAAAATTTTCGGACAAACTCTCAAGATTTTTTTAAAATTTTTTTATCCCTTCTGGCAGAAAATATACAATGTTTGGCGAAAAAACATAAGTGCATTTGCATTATCATAAAAGGGTGATATAATCTGAAAGTTCATTCTTTTTACCAGAAGAGAGAGAAGAGGAAATAAAAAATCCGCATAAAACTGAGGGAATAAATCCACTCATATATGAGATAAGATTCCCTTCAATAACCCCAATTTCTTTAATTTTGCGTTTCTCATCAAATAGATATATATTTATTCCACCTGCAATAATTCCATAACTTGTATGTGTTAGAAAGATTCTGGAACTATTCGGATATGGATTTTTCTTTTCCTTTAATGACATTAAGATGAGATTAAAACCTGCTTTAAAACCAGGTTTAATTAACCATCTCATTTTTTCATCGTTTACATAAACTTTATACCCCAAAAAGTTAATTGAAATTGAAAATTCCCCTTCCAGCCCTTTTGAAATAGATAACCTCCCAAAAAAGCAGTTTTTAAGTATCTATCAATATTATTTGGCCATAATGACCCTACAAATCTCAAACCTGTGCAGGTGTCATTATTTAAACCCCATAGATTGTATTCAAAAATTATAGGAAAAAATGAGTATTCATATAAAAATGATGTTCCAAGTGAAATTCTCTTTTCCTTGAAAATAATGTGTAAAAATTTTCCTTTTACTGCCTCTAATCCTATTAAAGGTAGATCTTGCATATTTAATTGAAATTCTAAATCTAAAAAAGAAAAATCATTTCCCTTTTTTTATTATTTTAATAACGCTTTTAACTCTGAGATAACTTCTTCGTTTGTGAAACCAAGAAGGTCTATAGCATTACATCTACATGCAGCGGTGCAAAGTCCACAACCTTTACAGAGGACTTTGTTCACATCTGCTTTCTTCACAATCCTCCCCATAATCTTTCTTTCCACAAGTTGTATTGCTTTATAAGGGCAAACATTTAAACAATCTCCACAACCAGTGCATCTTGATTCATTAACAAATGAAGTGATACCTGATGTTTCTATACCATCTTTTGAAAGGACAATCATTGCCCTTGAGGCAGCAGCAAAAGCCTGAACTATTGATTCTTCTATACCTTTTGGTGAATGTGCAAGACCTGCAAGGAATACGCCATCGGTTGCGAAATCAACAGGCCTTAATTTCACATGCGCTTCAAGGAAATATTTATCTTGATTCAAAGGAACCTTGAAAAATTTTGATAATTTTTCGTTATTTTCTTCATCAGGAATAATACCATTTGAAAGAACAAGGTAATCAGGTTCAAATAATATCTCATCACCAAGAATATCATCTTTAACAGAAACAGATAACTTACCATTATCAATGGATACAACTGGCTTTTCATCCTCTTTAAATCTTATAAATATAACACCTTTCTCCCTTGCTTTCCTATATTCTAATTCTTTATATCCATAAGTCCTTATGTCCCTGAAAAGAACATATACATCAGTTTCTGGTGATTTTTCTTTTATTAGTATCGCATTCTTTACTGCTTCAGAACAGCATACCCTTGAACACCAGGGATGATTTTCATCCCTTGAACCGACACATTGTATCATCACAACACTCCTGGGATTTTTTATTTTACCTGAGAGAATCCCTTCTTCAAATTCAAATTGTGTCAATATTCTATCTGACTTCCCGTAATTATATTCAACTGGTTTATATTCTTTAGCACCTGTTGCAATAACAACAACACCATGTTCAATCTCTTCTTCATATCCATCTTTTCCTATCGTTGTCTTAAAATTACCAACAAAACCTTCACTCCTTAAAATATCACAATTTGTTTTCACTTTTATTAATGGATTCTCTCTCACCTCTTTCTCAAGTCTTTTAAGATATTCCTCTACATCAAGACCTTCAATAGTCTTTTTGAATTTCCTTGCATTTCCACCAAGTTTATCTTCCTTCTCAACAAGATATGTCTCTATTCCACCCCTTGCGAAAAGTATTGCTGCATTCATACCTGTTATTCCACCACCAATCACAAGTGCCTTCTTTGTTATTGGGATTATTTTTGTATCAAGTGGTTCAAGAAGATTTGCTTTGTAAACTGCTGATTTTACAAGGTCTTTTGCCTTCTCGGTAGCATTTTCTTTATCGTTTTGATGAACCCAGGAGTCCTGGTCCCTTATATTTGCCATCGCAAACAAGTATCTATTTAAACCCGCCTCTCTTATTGTTTCCTGGAATAAAGGTTCGTGAGTTCTTGGTGTACAGGAAGCAACGACTATTCTATTTAAATTGTATTCTTCTATCTTCTTTTTTATTAATTCCTGTGAATCCTGTGAGCAGGTGTAAAGGTTATCAGTTGCATAAACAACATTTGGTAAAGTCGTTGCATATTCTGCTACTTCCTTAACATTCACATAAGCACCTATGTTTATTCCACAATGACAAACAAAAACACCTATCCTTGGTTTTTCATTCAATATATATTTTTCTTCAGGATACTCTTTAATCTTTACATCTTTTCCCCTTGCTTCCGATAATATTGCCTGAACAAAACCTGCTGCTGCTGAACCCTGTGCAACTGTTTCAGGAATATCCTTTGGTCCCTGTGCAGCACCACATACAAAAACACCTTCCCTTGATGTCTTTACTGAATTCTCATTTGGTGTCTTAAAGAAACCTAATTCGTTTAGTTCAATACCAAGACCTTTTGATATAGCGTAAAAATCATTATTGGGATGTAGACCAACAGATAGAACTACAAGATCAAATCTTTCCTTTTTCAAAGAACCATCCTCTTCATAAGTTATTATTAAATCTTTTGTCATCTCATCTTCAACAACAGAAGATGGCCTTGCTTTAACAAAACGAACGCCATTTTTTTCAGCATTTTCAACATATCTATCAAAATCTTTTCCGAATGAGCGAATATCCATAAAGAAAATTGTTGGTTTCACACTTTTGTCATGCTCTTTTGCAACTATTGTCTGTTTTACTGCATAAGTGCAGCAAACAGATGAACAGAAAGGAAAATCTTTATCCCTTGAACCAACACATTGTATCCATGCAATCTTCTCGGGATGTTTATCATCAGAGAGTCTTTTTATATGACCACCAAATGGCCCTGATGCTGATAGTATTCTTTCAAATTGCAATGATGTAACAACATTTTGATATTTTTTATATCCATACTCTTTTTTATTTTCTGGTGAATACTCTTTAAATCCTGGTGAAAGTATAACCGCACCAACTTCAAGGTTCAAAACTTCTTCTTTCTGAGTATGGTCTATTGCATTTGCAGGGCAGGTATCCTCACATACCTTACACGCATCATTCTTGAAGAACATACAATAATTCGGGTCTATTTTTGGCTTACTTGGGACAGCCTGTAAGAATGGAATAAATATTGGCTTTCTCCTGCTCAATTCTCTTTCATATTCAGAAAATATCTGGACTGGTTCATTCCCAGATATCTTATTGATCTTTATAGCACCTGTTGGGCATATACTCTCACAAGCACCGCAGGTAACACAGGTTTCCGAAAAGATATCAAAAGGGAGGGAGAGTTCCCTTCTGTATCCTCTGTTCTTAAATCCGATGGCACCAATTTTCATCCTCTCATGGCACATACGAACACATAATCCACAAAGTATACATTTATTCGGGTCAAAGAAGTAATTCTTCTCTTTATGCTCGTGTTTTTTAAGTCTCTCTTCCACGCCATATTTTTCTGCAAGTTCTTTCACAATCTCTGCCTCTGGTGCCCTTGAAAGTAGCATCTCTAATATTAACCTCCTTGCCCTTATTACAGGTTCAGAATTAGTTCTTACTTCTCCTTCCCACGCTGGATATGTGCATGCCGTCCTTAATGTTGACCTTCCTTTCCATATTGTTTCAACTATACACACACGACAGGAGCCATATATAGAAAGATAAGAACTATAACATAATGTTGGAATATATATTCCATTCTCTTTTGCCACTTCAAGAATTGTTTTTTCGGGTTGAGGTTTTAATACCTTCCCATCAATTATAAGTTCGTTCATATCACCTCTATTGCATCAAACTGGCAACTATCATAACATATACCACACTTTATACATCCTTCCTGATTTATAAAATATGGTTTTTTCGGCTCTCCAGTTATCACTTTCTGAGGACATCTCATCGCACATAAACTACAACCTGTACACTTTTCTTTTATTATTCTATATCTTATAAGTGGTTTACATACCTTTGCAGGGCATCTTTTCTCTTTTATATGGGCATCATACTCATCCCTGAAAAATTTGATTGTGGAGAGAACAGGATTTGGAGCAGATGTTCCGAGTGCGCACAAAGATGTTTCCTTCATCACCCATCCAATCTCTTCAAGTAGTTCAATATCTCCTTCTTTCCCTTCACCTTTTGAGATTCTCTCAAGTATCTCCGACATCTGAATAAGCCCTTCCCTGCATGGTGTGCATTTTCCACAAGATTCATCTTTAAGAAAGTTCGTGAAATATTTTGCTATATCAACCATACAATTATCCTCATCCATAACAATCATTCCACCTGAACCCATCATTGAACCAACTTTCGTTAGTTCGTCATAATCAACAGGCATATCAAGTAGATGTTCTGGTATAACACCCCCTGATGGTCCTCCTGTCTGGACTGCTTTGAATTTTTTATTATTCTTTATTCCACCACCAATATTAAAGACAATCTCCCTTAAACTCATTCCCATAGGGACCTCAACAAGACCAGTATTATTAACCTTTCCGACGAGTGAAAATATCTTTGTTCCCTTTGAGTTTTCTGTCCCCATTGATGCAAACCATTCCCATCCGTTATTTATTATCAAAGGAACACAAGCCCATGTTTCAACATTGTTTAATGTTGTAGGTCTTTCCCAGAGACCTTTTTCAACTGTATGGATATGTTTCGCCCTTGGTTCACCAACCTTCCCTTCAATGGATGCCATAAGCGCGGTAGATTCACCACATACAAAAGCACCACCACCACGATTAACCTTTACATCAAATTTAAATCCAGTTCCAAGTATGTTTTCACCAAGAATGCCATATTCTCTTGCCTGTTTAATTGCCTGTGTGAAGTATTTCACTGCAAGTGGATACTCCTGTCTCACATAAATATAACCATCATTTGAACCTATTGCGAAAGCACCTATTATCATACCTTCAAGCACCGAATGTGGATTACCTTCAAGGAGTGCCCTATCCATAAAAGCACCAGGGTCTCCTTCATCAGCATTACATATAACATATTTTATTTCACCCTCTGCCTTTCTGCAAGATTCCCATTTTTTCCCTGTTGGGAAACCGCCTCCTCCCCTTCCCCTTAAGCCTGATTTTTTTATAATATCAATAATTTCTTCAGGCTGCATCTTTAAAGCCTTGGGTAAAGCACTATATCCACCATTCGCAATGTAATCTTCTATACTTTCAGGTGAAATATGAAGATTTGATTCAAGAAGGTATCTTTTCTGTGTTTTATAAAATGGTATTTCATCTGTATGAATATATTTCTCACCTGTAAAAGGTTCTTTATAAACCAATCTTTCAACAACTCTATTATTTAATATAGTCTCTTCCACAATCTCTGGAACATCTTTTGGTTTCACAAGTTGATACTGGATATTTTCAGGCATTTTTACAACAAGAACACCTTTCTCACAAAGACCAAGACAGCCAGTCTTCAAGTATTTAACATTTACATCAAGCCCTCTTTTTTCTAATTCCTCCTTAAAAGCATTACTTACTGCAAGTGCGCCTCTTGCTAAACATCCAGGACCATTACAGATCGCTATATAGTTATTTTCCTTTTTCTTTTTCTCCCTTAATTCATTCCTTAATCTCTCAAGGTCTTCAAAACTTTTAAGAAGCATTTCCTTTCCTGTATTTTTCAATCAATTTTGCTAATTTTGAGGCTGAAACTGAATGATAATCTCCATCAATAGTTATAACAGGAGCAAGTGCACAAGTTCCAAGGCAGTTTACTGTTTCAACCGTGAACTCTTTATCATCTGTCGTTTCACCTGCTTTTATCCCGAGTTCCCTCTCTAATTCATCAAGAATCTTTGGAGAACCTCTTGAATGGCAAGCAGTTCCCATACAAACCCTAATTAGATGTTTACCCCTTGGTTTCATCGAAAAAGCAGTATAAAATGTAACAACATGGAAGATATGTGAGAGCGGTATATTTAAAACTTCACTCAGATATTTTGCAATATTTTCAGGAATATAATTATATTCAGTATTTATATCATGAAGTATCTCAATAAGCATTTCCTTTCCTATCTTTTCATTTTCGGAATACTTAGAGAATATCTTCTTTAATCTCTCCATATCGGCCTTAGAAAGAAGATGGATATAAGTAGGTTTTTCCCGTATCTGGGGGGAGTAATTCACAGGACAGGCTTCAATACAATCACCACATCCTTTACATTTTTCAAGGTCAATATATCTCGGATGTTTTTTAACCTCTGCTACAAATTTTCCCGGTTCACCTCTTAAAGATGAAATCTCCGCATTTGTAATAAGTTCAATATTTAGATGCCTTCCTGCCTCAACCATCTTTGGTGATAATATACAGGTAGAACAATCGTTCGTAGGGAATGTCTTATCAAGTTGAGACATCACTCCACCAATTGATGGTGATTTCTCAACAAGATAAACATAAAATCCACTTGATGCAAGGTCAAGTGATGCCTGTATGCCACCTATTCCACCACCTAATACAAGAACCTTTCCACTTTTCATATTTTTGAGATTAATGAAGTAAAAAATTTTGTCAAGAAAAAATAAAAAAATTTTGCACTTTGTTTTTCAAAATTGTTAAATTTTTCAATATATATTCGCGCACTTAAACCTTAATGAATAGTTCTTTTCTTTCTGAACTTTTGTCTTTATTTATAAACTCTTCCATTCTTTTTCCCATAATTCTTCAACCCTTTTTATCCATCCTTTTGCACCAATCTTTTCAAAAATATTTTCTGCTTTTTCAATATATTCTGTTGCTTTCTTAATCTCACCTTTATTCATCAGAAATTCACCATAATAATAATATGATTTCCCAAGTTCAAATTGATTTCCCAAATCTTCAAAGATTTTTATCGCCTCTTTGAATTTTTTCTCTGCCTTTTTCCTATCTATTCTACCAAGTAAAACAAATGCTTCTGCTTTACCTAATTTAAAATTCAATTCTAATGCTAAATTAAAAGCCTTTTCTCCGTATTCTTCTGCCTTTTTGTTATTATTTTTGTTAATCTCAAGTTCACAAAAAGAAGAATATATCCTACGAAGGATTTCTTTTGAACCTATCTTCCTCACAATTTTTTCACCTTCTTTAAGATATTTTTCCGCTTCATTATATTTGCCTTCAAATATATAAATTTTGCCCATATTATTCAGGCTATATGCTTCTCCTTGAAGGTCGTGAACATCCCTGCTTAAATTTAAGGACTTCTTATAATATTCCAAAGAACTTGAATAATCTCCAAGAACACTTAAAACAAATCCGATATTGTTGAGACAATATGCCTGAATAGTCCTATTACCTACCTCCTTAAATATTTTTAATGCCTTATTATAGTATTCAAAAGCCTCACTATATTTACCAAGTTTACTATGGACATAACCGATATTGTTAAAACTAAATGCCTGTCCTTCTCTATCACCTATCTCCTCTCTTATCTTCAAAGAATTGAAATTGTATTCAATTGCCTTTTTATATTTACCAAGGCTGTTATAAATCGAGCCAATGTTATTTAAAATCACTGCCTGACCCCTTCTATCCCCTATTTCTTCTTTTATTCTTAACGATTTAACATAATATTCAAGTGACTTAAGATATGCACCAATTTTATCATATACTAAACCGATATTATTGAGGCTGGTTGATTGTCTCCCAAGGTCTTTTATATCTTCACTTATATTTAATGCGATTTCATAATATTTAAGTGCCTTTGAATATTCGCCAATGCTAAGATGCATAGAGCCGATATTGTCAAGGCAATCTGATTCACCCATTTTATCTTTAATCTCTTGATAGATTAATTGTGCCTCCTTTGCACAATCTCTCATTTTTTCGTATTCACTGATTGACTCATAAACATGGCTTAAGTGTAAAATGAAATCTGCCTCTGATTTTTTATCTGATAATATCTTTGAAATTTTAGCACCAGTCTTCAAATCTTTTATAGCCTCTTTATTTTTACCTATTAAATTGTAAACCTCTGCACGAAACATCAATGATTTAATATACATTTCATTCCTTGAATTTTTTGTAATGAAAATTATACTATTTTTTTTCTTCACCATTTTTGAATAAATTTATGAGTATTTCTTATTTTTTTATCTTCTCACTACCTTCAAGTTTTTCGTATGAATCAATTGCCCTTGTAAAGAATTCTATTGCTTCTTCATTTGCATATACCTTCTTTGCCTTTTCTCCTGCCTCAACTGAATATAGCAATGATTTATCATAATCCTCTCCTAAATAAAAATGATAGGAGAGAAGCCCAACAAATTCATCCTTTCTATCTTTAAGTTCTGTCTCAAGAAAAGAGCCAACTTTACAATGTAATTCTTTTTTTCTTGCGAAAGATAGTGTTCCATAAGCAACTTCCTGTGTTAATATATGCTTGAAGAAATATTTGTATTCCCCTTCACCTTTTTCCTGTTTTATTAAATCAAGCCTTTCAAGGTTTGAAAGGGATTTTTTCAAAGTCTTTTGTTCTGGATATATTCCTTTAATTAAAAATTCATCAAACTCCCTTCCCAAGATTGAAGCAACCTGGAGAACATTTCTGTCCTCAAGTTTAAGTCTATCTATCCTTGAAAGTATGACTGCTTCAACTGTGTCGGGAATCTCAATTGATTTAAAATCCCCTGTAAACTTCCACCCTTTTTCTTCTATGATATAACCCTGTTCAATCAATGATTTTACCAATTCCTCAATATAGAATGGGTTTCCCTGTGATTTATTTATTATGATTTTCTTAAGTTCATCCGGGATATCCTTTATCCCGAGAAGATTTTCAACAAGTTCAATACTTTTCTCACTTGGAAGTTCTTTAAGTATTATCTCTTTTGTCCATTCTTTTTCCAGGAATTCCTCTTTCTTTTTTAAAGGTCGATATACAAGTGTGAAAAATATTGGTAAATTCTCAATGTTCCTTCCTATATAATTTACGAGTTCCACAGATGCAGTATCAGCCCAATGTAAATCTTCTATTATTAAAGCAACTGGTTTATCTTTTGCATTGAATTTTATAAAATCAAAAATAATATCAAATACCCTTTGCTTTCTTAATTTTGCATCAATGTATTTTGTAAGGGAAGTCTCAGGGAAAGGAATACCCATCACCTCACCTATTACTGGAAGCCAATCAATAAGTTTCTTATCAACCTTTGCTGTTTTTTCTTTTATCTTTTCCATCCTTGTTTTAACCGAGTCTTCAGGTAAAAGATTAAAGAAATCATTAAGAATATCTATCCAGGGATGATAAGAAAATGCACTACCATAAGATATACAATTTCCTTGAAGAATATAGAATCCTTCCTTCAAAGAAAGCCTGATCAATTCCTGAACCAATCTTGATTTCCCAATCCCTGGCTCACCAGCAATACAAAGAATTCTTCCTTTACCTCCAGAACTTATTTTTAAAGAGTTTTTTATCTCCTCTATCTCTTTTTCCCTTCCAACAATCCTCTCACTTTCAGATATCCATTTTGTTAGAGTTTTTTTCTCAATCTCTTTCTTTTTATATAATTTATATGTTTTTATCTTCTCGCTCTTACCTTTATACTCCTTTTCACCCAAAAATTCATAATCAAAAATAGAAAATGTTTTATTAAATATATTCTCTCCCACAACAATAGTTCTATTTTCAGCCTTTGCTGCAAACCTTGCCGCTATATTAACTGCATCCCCTAAAATAGTATATTCCCTTCTTAAACTGCTTCCAACAGGTGCAGCAAATACAGAGCCTGAATTTATACCTCCTCTTAAATTTAGATTTTTTAATTCTTTTCGATTAAATATCTCGTATGTGAAAAGAACTGCCCTCTTTTCATCATCTTCATGTGCAAAGGGAAAGCCAAAAACTGCAAGAATCCTTTCGCTATCCTTATAAACATCCAGTCTTGAAATCCATCCATCATATTTTTCTATAGTTTCTTTCACGATCTCATAATAACTTTGTAAAAGTTTCTTTGCATTCTCTGGATTTTCATCGTAAGGAATTCCTGAAAAATGTAGGAATACAATTGTGATTTTCCTGTGTTCACCATCTTTATAATCAAAATATGGTTTTAGTTCTATCCTTTTTAAAAGCCATTCTGGGATATAATTTTCTATATTCTGGATCTCTTCAATTAATGTTTTTTTAATTTTCTCCTCAGTTTTCAACAATTTTTTTGAACCAGTATATTTCCAGACATCTTTCACTTTTTCAAAATTTATATCTTTAAGTTCGTTTTTTATTTCTGAACTTACCACAATTTCACCAGGCTCTGCATAATCTATGATCTCCATAAGATAATTTGCAACCTTTCCACCAAGAAAGAATTCGTTCTTTAAATCCTGAAAATAAACATTACCTTTTGTCAATCCTATATGAACTCTAATAGAGAAATCACCAAGTTTTGTCTCAACTTTCGTATGTGATTTCACAAACTTCATAATCTCTAATGAAGCGTTCAAACCTCTTCTACTTGCCTTTTCCTTACCATTCTCTTCAGGAAAAAATGCAAGAAAGGCATCTCCACCAAAACAATAGATATCACCATCCCATTTATAAATAACATTTATGAGTGGTTCAAAGAAACGATTTATTATTTTATTAACCTCTTCTGAACCTTCTTTTCCCAGGGTTGCAAGTTTTTCACTCATTGCGGTAAAACCAGAAATATCCGCAAAAAGAAGAACAGAATTGAAAATCTCATAATCTTTTTTTAATCTTCCCTTTGAAGAAATAAAACTATAAGGTAAAAAACTTGCTATTGAATGAACAATCTGTTCTTTTTTTATATCCATATATAGACAAATAATTCAAATATTCAAAAATGTCAAGTATTATTTTTAGATTGCATTGGTAAGACCTTCGTATTCATTTTTTAAACCAACATCTTTTTCTGTTATTTAATGTAGGTTGAATTTATCTGATAACCCCAAACAGCACCTATAGGCATTGAGATTGCAATTATACCTATATAAGCACCAGGGTCAATCTCGTAAAACTCAAATACATTATATAACAAATAACCTAAACAAAGTTCTATTGTGCAAATCCCAAAAGAACCAAGGAATGATAAAGGGACCGAACCCTTGTGCTGTAATATTTTACCTGTAAAGCAAACACCATAAGCAGAACCTAATATCGCTGCTGGAACACTAAAGATGGTAAGCATCATCACCTTCCCAATTGCACCAAAGTCTTCGCCTCCAGCACTATGGCCATAGATGTTAAGTGCTGAAATCGCAAAAGGGCTTATAAATAACGCTTCTCCTATCAAACCTCCAAAGAATTCTTTCATAAGAACAGATTCTGGTATTTTTACATCTGTAATCTCTTTCTCTATATAATTTCTGTAAAGATAATCACTCCTTAAAAAAATTGTATTATTTTCCTTCTCCATAAATCCTATATAACTTAAAAACAATAAAAACATTTCTCACATTATATAAATAAAAATTAAAAAATTGTCAAGGGGGTATATGAAAAAAATGCAAAATGAAGATTGAAAATTGTCACCAAAGTCGTCGCCCCGAGTGAAACGAGGGGTCTCATTTATTCATTTTTGAATAGCAAATAATGAGATTGCCACGGCAACTTCGTTGCCTCGCAATGACATTCCTTTTTAGTGTTTCCAAGGAGGGAAAGTAGTGAGGAGTGAGGAGAGAGGAGGGAGCAGTTCTGTAAAAAATCTTAACCAATTTGATAGGAGATTGTAATCTCTCTCCTCCCTGCTCTCTCCTCTCTGCTCTCTTTTCATAATATATGGGGTCAGTCATAAACCGACGACAAAGTCGTTGCCCCGAGTGAAACGAGGGGTCTCATATAAACATTTGTGAATAGCGAATAATGAGATTGCCACACTCACTTCGTTCGTTCGCAATGACGGCTTTTCTGTTGTAGTCAATATGCGATCACCACGCCTGCATTCTGCAGGCTCGTGATGACTTTTTGGGTTGTAGTCAATAATGGGATCGCCACGCAACCTTCGGTTGCCTCGCAATGACACCCTTCTTTTTTCTTAACAAGGACTTTATTCTCTTTTTTATTTTGCATTCTGAATTTTATATATATAATATATTCGTATGGAAATAGAAATTGATAAGATACTTAAAATATTAAAAGAGGAAGTGAAAAAATTTAATAAGCCTGTTGTCACAAAATTCAGCATAGACTATAATGACCCTTTTATAATCCTTATCTCAACTGTTTTAAGCCAGAGGACCAAAGATAGTATCACAGAGATTGCATCTTCAAGATTGTTTGAAAAAGCGAAAAACCCTTTTGATATGCTAAAATTAAAAGAAGAGGAGATTGAAAGATTGATATATCCTGTTGGATTTTACAGGACAAAGGCAAAAAGGATAAAAGAGATATGCAAGACAATTATTGAGAATTACAATGGAAAAGTTCCCGATACGATTGATGAACTTTTAAAAATAAAAGGGGTGGGAAGAAAGACAGCAAATCTTGTTATAACACTTGGTTTTAATAAACCTGGTATATGTGTCGATACACATGTTCACAGGATCTCAAACAGAATTGGATTTGTTAAAACAAAGACACCTTTTGAAACAGAGATGGAATTAAGGAAGAAATTACCAAAAAAATGGTGGAAAATTTATAATGACCTCCTTGTTCAGTGGGGACAAAATGTATGTAAACCAGTAAAACCTCTATGCAATGATTGTGCTATATCAAAATATTGTAAAAAAATAATCTAATCTTTCTTTACAATTTCCTTTAATAGATAATTCGCAATCACAAGCCTTTGAATCTGATTCGTTCCTTCATATATCTGTGTTATCTTTGCATCCCTCATCATCTTCTCAACTGGATATTCCCTTATATATCCATATCCACCAAATATCTGAACTGCATCTGTTGTCACCTTCATAGCAACATCACTTGCAAACATCTTCGCCATCGCTGATATCTTACCTGCATCTTTTTTATCACTATCAACATATCTTGCCGCTGTATATGTTAATGCCCTTGCTGCTTCAATCTGCGTAGCCATATCTGCAAGCATAAATTGTATTCCCTGAAATTCGTTTATCTTTTTATTGAATTGAACCCTTGTATTTGAGTAAAAGAGTGCTTCCTCAAGTGCACCCTGAGCAATACCAACTGCCTGTGCAGCAACACCAACCCTTGTTTTATCAAATGTCTTCATCGTGATGATGAATCCATAACCCTCTTTTGCCAGGAGATTCTCTTTTGGTATTCTGCAATCTTCAAATACGAGTTCCCTTGTTGCAGATGACCTTATACCCATCTTGTGTTCTTTTTTCCCGAATGAGAATCCCTTTGTCCCTTTCTCAACAATGAATGCTGAAAGTCCCCTTTCTCCCCTTTCAGGGTCTGTTGATGCTATAACAACATAAACATCAGCAATCCCTCCATTTGTTATGAAGATTTTATTACCATTCAGAACATAATCATTTCCATCTTTTATAGCCTTTGTCTTTACATTCCCGGCATCTGAACCTGCTTCAGGTTCTGTTAATGCGAATGCTGCAAAAAATTCTCCACTTGCAATCTTTGGAAGATACTTCTTTTTCTGCTCTTCATTACCGAAGAGAATAATAGGTGTTGAACCAAGTCCATTCGCAGAATAACTTGTAGCAAATCCGCCATCAATCCTTGAAATCTCCTCAGTTGCTAAAACCATTCCCATTATTCCCAAACCCAATCCCTCATACGCTTCAGGTATGAAAACCCTCAAAAGATCAAGTGATGCTGCCTCTTTCAAAAGTTCAACAGGGCATTCCTCTTTTTCATCCATCTCTGCCCTCAAAGGTTTTATCTTCTCTTCGGCAAATTTCCTTGCAACCTCTTTAATCATCAACTCTTCTTCTTTTAGATTGTAATAATGATGCATATTTTCCTCCTTTTAATGTCTGAAATTTCTTCTATTTGTGAATATTAAAGCGATATCTTTTTCATTGCATGCTTCAATAATCTCATTATCCCTCACAGAACCACCAGGTTCAATAATTGTTGTTATCCCTGCTTCTGCTGCTATCTCAACGGTATCCCTGAAAGGTATGAAACCATCAGATGCGAGTGCACATCCACCTGTATATTTACCTTGATTATGTGCCTTACTGATTGCTATCTCCGCTGAACCAACCCTTGATGGCTGTCCAGAACCAATACCGAATGTTACATCCTTTGATGCTATCACAATTCCATTTGATTTTACCCATTTTACAACCTTCCAAGCAAATATAGCGGATTCCATCTCTATTTCTGTTGGTTCTCTATCACTTTTTATCTCCCATTTGTTGGTATCTTCAGGTTCCCAGTTCCCTTCCTGAACAAGTAATCCTCCTCTTATTTTCTGGATTGTAATGTAAGGTCTATTTTTAAAATTTGATAAATCTATTTTTAATAGTCTGAGATTTTTCTTCGTTCTCAATAAGTTTAGAGCCTCTTCCTCAAAATCGGGTGCTATTATCACTTCAAGGTATAAGGATGAAATGTCATTTGCAGTTAAAAGGTCTAATGTTCTATTGAATGCAACTATACCACCAAAAGCAGAGACAGGGTCTGTAATATATGCCTTGTTAAAAGCCTCAGAAACATGATCACCACAACCAACGCCGCACGGTGTTGAATGCTTCACTATTGCACAGCAGGGTTTTTCAAATTCAAGGACTATGTTTAATGCGGTATCTGCATCAAGATAGTTATTGTAAGACATTTCTTTCCCATTCAACTGTATAGAATTTACAAGTGATACCTCTTCTTCCTTCCACTCGTATAATGAACCCCTCTGATGTGGATTTTCACCATATCTTAAATCCTTCATCTTTTTTAAATTTATTGATAATATATCAGGAAATTTCTCTAACTTCTTTGATATTCCACTCATACTTGCGAGATAATTTGAGACATAGGAATCATATTCTGATGTGATATAGAATACTTTTATAGCCTTCTCAATCCTTAAATTTAATGGTATCTTACCATCATTCAGATTGAACTCGTTTATGAAATCTTTATAGTCTTCTTCATCTATCAAAACAAGGCAGGAAGAATAGTTTTTTGCAGCAGCCCTTAATAGGCTAACACCTCCAATATCAATCAACTCAACCATCTCTTCGTGTGATAGATTTTTTATAAGACCTTCTTTAAATGGATAAAGATTGCATACAACAAGGTCTATTGGAAGAATGTTTTTCTCTTTCAATTCCATCATATGCCCTTCATTATTCTTGTTCGCAAGAATTCCTGCAAATATGTTCGGATGAAGTGTCTTTACCCTTCCATCAATCAACTCCTCTGTCTCGGTATAATCCGAGATACTTAAAATATTTTTAATCCCATTTTCAGTAAGATACCTGTATGTCCCTGATGTTGCAAGGATACTGATTCCTTTTTCTTCAAGGAATCTTGCGAGTTCAATAATCCCATTTTTGTTTGAAACACTTATTAGTGCATTTTTTATCTCAAGCATCATCCCTCCAATATTTTTTTAATTTTCTCAAGTTCTAAAATGATTTCACTTATCTTTGTTTTCCTCTCGCTCAACTTTTTCTTTGCACCTTCTATTGAGAATCCTTCCTCGTACAATAAATATTTAATTCTCTTCAATAATTCTATATCTTCTTTCCTGTAAAGCCTTCTTTTACCTGTTGTTCTCTGTGGTGATAAAGATTTAAAATTTTTCTCCCAGAATCTAATTGTTGACTTTGGTACATTTAAGATTTCGGATACTTCTTTTATTGTGTAATAGAATTTCTCGTTCAATCTTCCCCCTTCAATGCCCTTTTCATAAGTCTTCTTATTGAAACTTCGGGTGATTCGTTCTCAAAGATCACCTTATAAACTTCTTCTGCAATAGGCAATTCAACTTTATATTTATGTGAAAGTTTTCTCACAGAAAGTGATGTATTAACACCCTCTGCAACCTCTTTCATATCTTTTAATATATTTTCAATTTTTTTACCCTTTCCGAGTTCCCTCCCGACATAATGATTTCTTGAAAAATCACTGAATGCAGTAACTATGAGGTCTCCTGTTCCTGAAAGCCCGTTGAATGTATCTGTCTTACCGCCCATCGCAGTTCCAAGCCTTTTCATCTCTGCAAGGGACCTTGTGATTAACGCTGCTTTCGTGTTTAAACCAAAGCCAAGACCATCAATAACACCAGCGGCTATTGCATATACATTCTTTAAAGAACCACCAAGTTCCACACCAATTATATCATTTGATGTATAAATTCTCAAAGTTTCGCTTGAAAAACATTTCTGGACTTTTTTTGCAATATCAATCTTCCTTGATGCTGCAACAAGTGATGTGGGAGTTCCTTTTACAAACTCTCTTGCTATTGAAGGTCCTGAAAGTGCAACAATATTTTTAGTTTTTAAATTATCTTCAATAATCTGGGATACCCTTCTCAATGTCCTTGGTTCTATTCCCTTTGAAAGAGATACTATTATCTGATTTTTATTAAAGTATTTGGAAAGCATCTTTGTTATGTTATCTATTGTATGTGAAGGGAGGGCTATTATTATAAACTCCTTATTTCTTATAAGGTCTATATCACTTGTTATCTCAATACTCTCAGGTATATTATATCCTGGGAGGAAGATTTCGTTCTCCCTCTTTTCCTTTATCCTTTTAGCCTTTTCCTCAAAGAACTCATAAAGGGTTGTCTTTATACCTAATCTATCTAAATATAAACTGAAGGCTGTGCCCCAGTTTCCTGCACCTATAACGATTGCTTCCATAATAAAAATTATTATAAAATTTTAAAAAAAATCAATAAAAAATTTATATATAATAACTATTGACATTTTTGAAATTATTATATAAATTTTTTCATTATGGGCGAACAACTTGTAAAAGGAACAGGAATTATTCCTG
>Ga0207433_10007379_pt1 | contig 18410 bp, 22 predicted proteins | sample YelNatPaOPGAMG01_FD_187559 | JGI IMG/M metagenome (GOLD analysis project Ga0207433, IMG submission 187559) | Hot spring thermophilic microbial communities from Obsidian Pool, Yellowstone National Park, USA - OP-RAMG-01 (SPAdes) (version 3) | ecosystem: Environmental > Aquatic > Thermal springs... | reverse complement strand
CTCCGGATTTCAGGGCGCTGCTTTTCATTCCCATAGGCCTCATGTGGACGGGCAATATCGCCGCAGCGAAAGTCCTCACCCTGCTGATTCTGGCCGGCGCGGCACTGCTTCTGTATGACTGGGCGGCCCGCACCCAGGACCGGGAAAGCGCACTGATCGCAATCGGGCTGATGCTGGTTTCCCCGCTTGCGCTCACCCAGATCGACTCGATCGGATCCGGCCCCTACCTCCTGCTCGCAGCCGGCCTCGGCTTCTGGCTGGACAGGGCCTACCGGGCAGACCCCCGCCCCTTGGGCGGATGGTACTTCTCCCAGCTCTTTCTCGTCGCCCTTTCGGTCAGCCTGCATCCCGCAGGACTTGCCTACCCCGCATCCCTGCTCTGGCAATGGTACCGGCATCCCGTCGATTCCAGACAGCAACGGCATTACCTCATCGGAATACTCTCCATCACTGCCTTCGTCCTGCTGATCCGCATGGGCTGGAGCGATCTTTCCTGGTGGGCGAACCCGGTCAAGGCCCTCGCCATGGTTGCGCTCGGTCCCTCCGAGGAAATGACCTCGCTGCGCTGGATGACGGGAGGAATCATGTTCGTGGCGCTGCTTTTCACCCTGACCAGAAATCTGCGCGAACTCTGGCAGGATCTGGCGAAGCGAACCCTGATGCTGGGCGTGATTTTCGGCCTGACCTCGGCCGACTCCGCCTGGGCCATGATCGTGCTCGCATTTCTGCTCTTCATCGGGATTCCGCTCCTGATCCGGGCGCACGAAACGATTCCCGGGGAAGGCTTCATGGCAAAGCGCAGCGGAATCATGGCATTGATTTTCATCGTCGCGACCACTTTCATGGTCAACGACAGGGCGAATTACGATCTCAGACGCCTTGACCCCATACCCATAGGAGACAGGCTGATCTCGACGATCGCGCGGCAGGCGAAAACGGATGCGGACGCCAAGAAACACGTTCTCGTCGCGAGCCAGTGGCCGGGAAGAACCATGATTGCCTGCCAATGCGACGTGCTTCCCCTGCCCGCCGCGGCCGCCGATCCCAAAACCCAGATCGCCATGCTCAAGGGCGTGGATTACCTGATGTTCGACCCGAGGGACCGGAAAAACGAAATCCTCAGCAGGAACATGGCGATGCTCGGCCAGGACACGGAAACCATCGCGCTGCAGAGCACCGGGGTGATCCTGCGCATCAGGAAGTGATCACTCTATCTTGATCTTGATCCAGAGGCGGTTCAATACCCTGCGCTGCTCCATGTTGAGATCCTGAAGCATTTCAAGCTTTCCGAGTTCTTCCTTGCCGGGAAAAATGGCCGGGTTCGAAGCGATTTTCGGGTTGATGTACTTCAATGCGGCAAGATTGGGATTGCCCGAGCCGATCATGTTGGTAAGTTCGGAAGAATTCCTGCCGTCCAGCATGAAGTTGATGAACTTGTGGGCGAGATCCGGGCGCGGGGCATCTTTGTGGATCACCATGTTGTCCAGCGCGAGAACCGCCCCTTCCTTCGGAATGGAAAACCCTATGGTGAATTTCCGCTTCGCCGCTTTCGCGTCGTTCTGCGCCTGGAACATGTCGTTGGAGTAGCCGTGCACCAGCCAGATGTTGCCGACCGTCAGTTCCTTGATGTAGCTCGATGAGTTGAACGCGGCCCAGTAGGGCTTCGCCCTCAGAATGAGCTGCTCGGCCCGGTACCAGTGCGCCTCAACGGTGTCGTTGGCCGAATAGCCCAGATACTTCAATGCCGCAGCCATCAGCTCGCGCTGGCTGTCGAGAACGGTGACCCTCCCTTTCACCCTGGCCAGGTATTTCGGTTCGAATATCACCGCCCAGGTATCGGTGGGAAGCCCGAGCTGCCTCATCTTCTCGACGTTGTAGCCGATCAGCGTCACGGTATAGGCGTAGGGGACGGAATAGCGGTTGCCTGGATCGAAAGGGGTATTGAGATAGGCCGGGTTGACGTTTTTCAGGTTGGGAATCAGCTTCTTGTCGAGCGGAAGCAGCGCACCCTGCCTGACGAGCGACGCGAGCGCATTTCCCGTAGGGACCAGAATGTCGTAGCCCTTCGCTCCGGCGGCGAGCTTGGCGAGCAGTTCCTCGTTGTCCGAATAATAGTCCTGGATGACCTTGCACTTGCAGTAGGCTTCGAAACGGTCGACCGTTTCCGGGGCGATGTAATTGTTCCAGTTGTAAAGGTGCAGTTCGTCCGCAGCGAGCGCGGGCATCGCGACAAGGCAGAGCAGGCAAAGCAGGCGGCTCATGTCATCTTCCCCGGATCGAATCGGGAGAAAGCCTGGACGCGACGACGATGAGGAACAGGGTCAGCAGCATCAGCAGGGTGGAAATCGCATTGACTTCCGGCGTGACGGCGATCTTGATCATCGAATAGATCTGCAGCGGCAGGGTGGAAGCGCCCACCCCTGCGGTGAAAAAGGTGATCACGAAATCGTCTATGGAGAGCGTGAAGGCGAGGAGCGCCCCGGCGATGATGCCGGGCGCAATCAGGGGAAGGGTCACCAGGCGAAATGCCTGAAACGGGGTCGCGCCGAGATCCCTTGCCGCTTCCGGAAGGCTTTCATCCATGCCGGAGAGCCTGGAGCGCACCACGATCGCGACGAATCCGATGCAAAATGCGATGTGGGAAAGCATGATCGAAAGCAGCCCGAGAGTCAGATTGATCGCGACGAAGAATATCAGCAGGCTCACGCCGACCAGGATTTCCGGAATGGCGAGCGGGGCCATCACCAGAACGGGAAGCAGCTTCAGCTTGTAGCGGTAGAGGGCATAGCCCGCCATGGTCCCGAGCACCGTGGATGCGAGGCTCGCGGTCAGCGCGATGAGGAGCGAATTGCCAGCCGCTTTCAGCATGATGTCGTCCGAAAGCAGCACCCGGTACCAGTGCCAGGTAAATCCCACCCATTCGGCATTGAGTTTCGAATTGTTGAACGAATAGGCGACGACGACGACGAGCGGCAGATAAAGAAAGGCGTAGACTGCGATTCCCGAGGCTGCGAGGAGCTTTTTAGACATCGCCATTCCTCCTTCTTCCTGCAAAGAGGGCCGCCCCGCCCACGATGATCATTGCGCCTATGGTCAGCATGATGGAAAGCGCGCTGCCGAAAGGCCAGTCCCTTGCCTCGAGAAATTCCTGCTTGATGAGGTTGCCGATCATGATGCCCCTAGTGCCGCCGAGGATGTCTGGAACAGCGAAGATGCCCAGCACCGGGACGAAAACGAGGGCGATGCCGGCATAAATTCCGGGCAGGGAAAGCGGAAAAGTGACGCGCCAGAAGCGCTGCCAGGCGTTCGCGCCCAGGTCCTGCGCCGCATCCAGCAGGGCGGGATCGTGCTTTTCCAGATTGGCGTAAAGGGGCAGCACCATGAAGGGGAGCTGAACGTAGATAAGGCACAGAACCACTGCGAACGGGGTAAAAAGCAGCCTGACCGGCCCGACCCCGAATATGCCGAGAAAACCGTTGAGGGCAGCCGAAAAAGCCGACTGGGGACCCAGCAGGATCATCCAGGCGTAAATCCTGATCAGGAAATTGCTCCAGAACGGCAATATCACCAAAAGAACCAGCAGATCTCGGTATTTGCTGGCACTGCGCGCAATCAACAGGGCAAGCGGATAGGCCATCAGGAGGCAGCAGAACGTCGTGACGAGCGCATAAACCAGGGTCTTGATGAAGAGCCAGCTGTAGATGAAGTCGGAAAAAAATTCGTGATAGCTCTCGAGCGTGAGATTGAGATGCGCGCCGGACGTATCGTGCAAAAGAACCGGCGCGAGCCCGCCGTATTCCCCGGCATAGCGGAAGGAGGCGAGCACCATGATGCAGGTGGGAATGACGAAGAAGACGATCAGGTAGAGTACGGGGGGGCCGCTGATCAGCCATTTCCCGAGATGCTTAGCCATCGAGGAATGTCCCCGCGTCATAGCGCCAGGCAATCTCCACGGGATCCCCCACCGCGAGAATCCTGGGGCGGCCTGCGGTAGAATTGGGTAGCAGGGCCTCGATATGCACCCCTTCCCCGACTTCGACGATGTAAACCGTCACATCTCCCATGTAGAGGAAATCGTGCACCCTGCCCTTGAAGTGGTTTTCATCGCTCTCCGGGGCGAGCTGCGCTGCTATCCTGACCTTTTCCGGGCGCAGCGCGAGTATCCCCTTCGCTCCGCCGATCGCCCCAGGATTCCTGGCCGCCACCTCCCCGAGTCCCCTGATCTGAAGCACCATCTTCTCTTCGCCGGCCACGGAAACTTCCGCATCGATCAGGTTGCAGGTGCCGATGAAGTCGGCGACGAACCGGTTTTTCGGGGAATCGTAGATTTTGGAAGGCTCGTCGAGCTGCTCCACCTTTCCCCCGTTCATCACGGCGATCCTGTGTGAAAGCGCGAGCGCTTCGGTCTGGTCGTGGGTGACGTAAATGAAGGTGATCCCGACTTCCTTCTGCAAATTGATCAGTTCGAGCTGCATCTGCTCCCTGAGCTTCATGTCGAGCGCGGCGAGCGGCTCGTCGAGCAGCAGCAGGCGCGGCCGATTCACCAGCGCTCGGGCGAGCGCGACGCGCTGCCGCTGCCCGCCGGAGAGTTCGCCCGGATAGCGCCCGCCGCGATCCGCGAGCCTCACGTCTTCGAGGGACTGCCTCACTCTTTCGCCGATTTCGCCCTTCCCCAATTTCCTCATCCTGAGCGGAAAGGCGATATTCTCGGCAACCGTCATGTGCGGGAAAAGGGCATAGCTCTGGAATACGGTATGGATCGGCCGCTTCTCGGGAGCGATGGAAGCGAGATCCTTCCCGTCGAGAAGCATCTCCCCCGACTGGGGGGAATCGAAGCCCGCGATCATCCTGAGCAGGGTGGTCTTGCCGCAGCCCGAAGGCCCGAGCAGGGTGAAGAATTCACCGGCCTCGATGTCCATGCTCACGCCGTCCACTGCAGTGAAATCTCCGAAGCGGCGGACGATGTTGCGAATCTCTAGCAGGGCCATGATAGCAGTCGTTATTGAAATTTAACGATTATACTTTCGTCAGGGCGCCTCGAACAGCCTGGATAGCTCCAGACCCGGGTCCTCCGCACGCATGAAAGCTTCCCCCACGAGAAAGGCGTTCACCCCGTTTTCCCTCATCAGGGAAACATCAGCCGGCGAAAGAATGCCGCTTTCCGTGACCACGATCCTGTCCTTCGGAAGAGCGCCCAGAAGCCCCAGGGTATTGTCGAGGCTGACCTCGAAGGTCTTGAGATTGCGATTGTTTATCCCGATCAGCGGGCTCGAAAGTTCGAGCGCGACATCCAGTTCCTGCCTGTCGTGCACTTCCACCAGGACATCCATCTTGAGATCGAAGGCAAGCGATTCCATTTCGCGCATCTGCGCCAGATCGAGCGCCGCGACGATGAGCAGGATGGCATCCGCACCCATCGCACGGGCTTCATAAACCTGGTAGGGGCCGATCATGAAGTCCTTCCTCAGAACCGGCAGGGGGCAGGCTTTTCTAGCTTCGACCAGATACTGCGGAGCGCCCTGGAAGAACGCCCTGTCGGTGAGCACGGAAAGACAGGCTGCGCCGTGCGCGGCATAGCTTCCGGCAATGGCCGAGGGATCGAAATTCTCTCTCAATATGCCCTTGCTGGGACTGGCCTTCTTGATTTCCGCGATCACCGCAGGATGCCCCGAACCGATTTTCTTCCGAATCGCCCGCAGAAATCCGCGCGGGGACGGAGCGCAAAGCGCTTCCGCCCGGATCGCTTCGAGCGGCTTGGCTCCGGAGGAAGCCCCGACTTCCTCCTTCTTGGCTGCGAGTATCTTTTCCAGGATGTCAGGCATTTTTCTTGCGCATCAGAAAGAGGCTGTAAATCGCCAGCAGGACAAAAATCAGGAGAGACCATTCGGCGATGCTGAATCCCAGGAAGCGCCAGTCCACCTTGGCGCACTCACCCGAGCCGCGAAGCACCATGCGCAGCGTCTGGTTGAGCGGAAAGGCGTCCAGCATGTAGTCGAGTCCGGGGCCGCACTCCGGCACCTGATCCGCAGGAAGATGCTGCAGCCAGACCTGCCTTGCCGCAACGGCAGCGCCTCCAGAGGCCATCAGCGCCGCAAAAATCCCGTAGACGGCCTTCCCGATCCGGCGCGGATTATGGAGCGCCGCCAGAAGAAAAACGATCCCCGTCCCGGCATAGAAAAGTCTCTGGAATATGCACAGGGGACAGGGCTCCAGGTGCCTTTCGAACTGGAGATAATAGGCATAGGCCAATAGCGCCGCGCAAACCAGGAACCCGAGCGCATAACAACCCCGCGCGGGCAGACCGTTTTTCAGCATTCCTCACCCCGTATCCTCAATTTCACGCAGCCATTTTACCGGATCGCGGGATCATTTTGTTTCCGGCATCACGGAAACCACGCGCGAAGAGGGGAAGATGGCTCTGAAGAGGCTGCCCTTTCCGATCTCGCTGCTGATTTCGAATCGCCCCTGGTGCCGGTTCAGCACATGCTTGACGATGGCAAGCCCCAGCCCAGTTCCGCCCGTTCCGCGGGAACGGCTGCGGTCTACCCTGTAGAACCGCTCGGTCAGCCTCGGGATATGCTCGGATTCGATGCCGATGCCGCTGTCTTCCACCGCGAAGACGGCGCATCCGTTCTCCATTTTCCAGGTGAGCGCGATCTTGCCTCCCTCCGGAGTGTATCGCACGGCATTGCTGACAAGATTGCCGAATCCGCTCCTGAGTTCCTCGGTATTGCCGCGCAGGCCCGCATCGGTCTCGATGCGAAGTTCGATCTGGTGATTCTTGCCGCTCAGGCTCAGGGCATCCTGATGGATCTGCGCAACGAGCAGGGGCACATTCACCTCTTCCTCGCTCAGGTGGTTCTCGGCATTCTCCAGCTTCGACAGGGTCAGCAGATCCTCGATCAGCCGTTTCATGCGGTCGGTCTGTCCGGTCATGAGGACGAGCGAACGCTTCAGCATCTCCACGTCCGGCGCATCCCCCATGTCGGACAGCGTCTCGAGAAATCCGTTCACCACCGTGAGGGGAGTGCGCAATTCATGCGACACGTTCGCGACGAAATCGCGGCGCATCCTGTCAACATTCTCGATGCGCGTGATGTCTCTCGCAAGAAGCAGCTTTTTCCGGTCGGCATAAGGGATGAGCTGCACCGAAAGAATGCTGTCGCTGGAAAGCTTGAGGATGCAGGGCTGGTCGGACTGGGGCTCCGACAAATATTCGACGAACTGCGGCTGCCTGATGAGATAGGAAATCTGCTGCCCCATATCCCGCCGCTCGTCCAGCCCGAAATATTCCTGCGCCATCGGATTGCACCATTCGATATGGTCGCCGGAATCGAGAATGATGATGGCATCCGGCAAAGCTGCGATGGCCTGCTGCAGATCGCGCAGCATGGTTTCCAGCTTCTGCTGGCCCTGATCGCGCTGGCGAACCATCCTTCTCAGTCGGGAAAAAACGCCCTCCCAGAGGCCACTGCCGTCCGGAACGCTTTCCACCGTCGGCGCATCGAGCCAGACATCGATGCGCGCCAGATTGCGCAGCATCAAGAAAAAAGGAATCAGCCCGGACAAACTCAGGAAGATGAAGGCATCGGCTGCGCCGAATGCCGCCCAGATCAGGAGCGTTGCTCCGCCCACGAAAAGAAACTGCGGCAGTATGCGTAGCCAGAACTTCGACATTTTCCGCCTCAATGCCTCAATCGGTGGACATCCTGTAGCCCGCCCCTCTCACTGTCTGGATCATATCGTCGAGACCGCTCTCTTCGAGCGCCTTGCGCAGCCGGCGGATATGCACGTCGACGGTGCGCTCCTCGACGAAAACATGGTCTCCCCAGATCTGGTCGAGAAACTGGGCTCGGGAATGCACCCTGCCAGGATGCGTCATCAGGAAATGCAGCAGCCGGAATTCCGTGGGGCCGAGATCGATAGGTTTGCCGCCTCCCGTCACTCTGCGGGAAACCGGGTCCAGTCTCAGCTCGCCCATGGAAACCATGTCGTCGGTCATCTGCGGCGCGCGCCGCCTCAGCACCGCCTTGATTCTCGCAATCAGCTCCCTGGGAGAGAAAGGCTTGGTGATGTAATCGTCGGCGCCCGTCTCGAGTCCCAGCAACTTGTCCCGTTCGTCGGTTCTTGCGGTCAGCATGATGATCGGCACCAGCTTCGTCCTTTCGCCAGCCCGCAGCCTTCTCGCCACATCCACCCCGCTCGCCCCGGGCAGCATCCAGTCGAGCAGAATCAGGTCCGGAAGCTCGTGCTTGATGAGGGAAAAAGCCTGCTCGCCGGTTTCGGCGCAAACGACGCGATGCCCGGCCAGCTGCAGATTGTAGGTGATCAGCTCCTGGATAGCGGGCTCGTCTTCGACAACAAGTATGGTTGCAGCCATCGTCAGCCTCTATTGAATTTTAACTTTGCAATGGTATTCAGCCAATATTGCGACATTGTGACAGGTTTGAGTTTCGATGCGGCTGGTTTATGATATAGGATCACGCGGAATCTAGGAATGCCATGGCCGGACTGGAAAAAAACACCCCCTCTCCCACGGAGATCAGGCTGCACAAAAAATCCCGTTTGCTGGAGATCGCCTTCTCGGACGGCAAGACCTTTTCCCTCCCTTTCGAATTTCTGAGAGTCTATTCTCCTTCAGCCGAAGTCCGCGGGCACGGCCCGGGGCAGGAAGTGCTGCAGACCGGGAAAAAGGACGTGGACATCGAGAACATGGAGCCCGTGGGCCGCTATGCCCTGCAGATCACCTTCTCCGACGGGCACGATACCGGCATTTATTCCTGGGACCTGCTTCACGATTACGGGATCAACCAGGAAAAGCTCTGGCAGGATTACCTGAAGCGACTCTCCGAGGCCGGCGCGAGCCGGGAGTCCTGACATGAAGAAAACCACCCATTTCGGGTTCAAGACCGTCGAGGAAGAAGAAAAAGCCCGCAAGGTCGCCGACGTTTTCGATTCCGTGGCGAGCCGCTACGACCTGATGAACGACCTGATGTCCGCCGGGATGCACCGCCTCTGGAAAACCTTCACTATCGGACTCTCCGGGGTCGGTCCGGGCGCCAGGGTGCTCGACATCGCCGGCGGCACCGCCGACCTCAGCCTCAAATTCGCCGAGAAGGTCGGCCCCGAAGGGCGCGTAATCCTCACCGACATCAACAACGCGATGCTCGGAAGGGGGCGCGATCGCATGCTCGACCATGGCTTCAGGATGGATGCAGTGCAGTGCGACGCGGAAAAGCTCCCTTTCAGATCGAACCACTTCGACTGCACGACGGTCGCTTTCGGCCTCAGGAACATGACCCACAAGGACATGGCGCTGAAGGAAATGTACCGGGTGCTGCGCCCGGGCGGGAAGCTGATGGTGCTGGAGTTCTCCAGGGTATGGAAGCCGCTGCAGGGCGCTTACGACTTCTACTCCTTCAAGGTGCTGCCTTTCATGGGGCAGCTTGTCGCAAACGACTCCGAAAGCTACCGCTATCTCGCGGAATCGATCAGGATGCATCCCTCCCAGGAGGAATTGAAGGCGATGATGGGGGAAGCCGGGTTCGAGCGCGTCGAGTACTACAATCTGAGCGCAGGCGTGGTCGCGCTGCATGTGGGCTACAAACTCTGAATGCTGAACAGCCCCTTGATTTCGGCCGTCAATCACCTGCTTCAAACCGAATCCTGGGCAAGGGAGGCCCTCGTCCCCCATGCGGGGAAGTCGGCGCGGCTCTCCCTCCCCCCCGTCGACCTCGACATCACCGTACTGCCGGACGGCAGGCTGAATGCAGCCGAAGGCGTTCCGGAAACCCGGATCAGGGCCACCCCTTCCGCGCTGATCAAATCGCTGGGGGGTGAAATGGCCGAAATCGGCATCGAAGGCGACGTGGCATTTGCAAAAACCCTGAGCTTCCTGCTCAGGAACCTCAGGTGGGATTACGAAGCGGATCTGGCAAGATTGACCGGGGACGTGCTCGCGCACAGATTCGCCGGCGCCGCGAGCACGCTTTTCTCCTGGCAGAAAAAGGCGGCATGGAATCTCTTGGGAAATTTTGCCGAATACTGGACCGAGGAGCGTCCCCTTCTGGCGAAATCGGGCGACATCTCGAAATTTCTGGGTGACGTGGATGCCATCAGGGACGATGCGGCACGCATCGAAAAGCGGATCGAAAAACTGGAAGGCCGTACTTGAGAGTCCTGCGCCTTCTGAAAATATTCCGCATCGGCTTCATCTTCGGCCTGGACGAATTTCTGCTCGCCCACCCCGAAGCTTCCCGCCTCAAGCGCCTCGTCAACACGATATTCTTCTTCAGGAATCTGGGCTCCCCGAGAGCGATCCGGCTGAGGCAGGCGCTCGAGAGGCTGGGCCCCATCTTCGTCAAATTCGGACAGGCCCTGTCGACGCGGCGGGATCTCCTTCCCGCTGACATCGCCGATGAACTGGCCAAGCTCCAGGACAGGGTTCCGCCCTTTGCTTCAAAGCTCGCTCTCGACGAGATCGAACGCGCCTACGGCAAGCCCTGGGACAAGGTCTTCGAATCCTTCGACCCTGTGCCCGTGGCAAGCGCATCGATCGCCCAGGTGCATTTCGCGACCCTGCCGGGCGGCCGCGAAGTCGCTGTCAAGATATTGCGCCCCGGAATGCTCGGGGTGATCGCAAACGATATCGCGCTCATGGACATCGCGGCAGGATTGATCGAGAGGCTGTGGGCGGACGGCAAAAGGCTCAAGCCCCGCGAAGTCGTCGCGGAATTCTCCAAGCATCTTTACGACGAGCTCGACCTGATGCGGGAAGCGGCGAGCGCGAGCCAGCTGAGGCGGAACTTCGCAGGGTCTCCGCTCCTCATCGTTCCTGAAGTGTACTGGGACTACTGCACCACATCAGTCATGGTGATGGAGCGAATGACAGGAACGCCGATCAGCCAGACCGATACCCTGCGCGAGCTCTCGATAGACATCCCGAAACTCGCGAGCATGGGAGTCGAGATCTTCTTCACCCAGGTTTTCCGGGACGGTTTCTTCCATGCCGACATGCATCCGGGAAACATTTTCGTATCCGCCGGGGGGCAATACATCGCGCTCGATTTCGGCATCATGGGAACCCTGACGGACGAGGACAAGAACTATCTCGCCCAAAACTTTCTCGCCTTCTTCCAGCGCGACTACAGGCGCGTCGCCCAGGCGCACATCGATGCCGGATGGGCGCCCAAGAACACGCGCGTGGACGAATTCGAGGCGGCGATAAGGGCGGTCTGCGAACCGATCTTCGACAGGCCGCTCAAGGATATTTCATTCGGAAAGGTGCTCCTCTCCCTTTTCCAGACATCCCGCCGGTTCAACGTCGAAATCCAGCCCCAACTGGTGCTACTGCAAAAAACCCTGCTCAACATAGAAGGGCTCGGCAGGCAGCTCGACCCGGACCTCGATCTCTGGAAAACCGCGAAGCCCTTTCTCGAAAAATGGATGAGCGAGCAGGTCGGGTGGCGCGGGTTCGTCAATGCCGTGCGGACGGAGGGACCCAACTGGGGGGCGATGATTCCGCAAATTCCCCGCCTTGTCCACAGGGCGCTCAATGAGAACAGGCTGGAGCCGCTCGAAGCCGAACTGCGCACGCTGGTTCGCTTGCAGAAAAGCCGGAACCGCCTGCTGTTCATCGCAATCCTGCTGCTCTCGGCCCTGATCGCCTGGCAGGTTTATTCCGGCTAGGGTGGCCCGCGCCGCTCCAGGGCAAGTTCGTAAAGCGAATTCCTGCTTTCCCCGCTGATTCGCGCAGCGAGCTTTACCGCCTGGGCGAGCGGAAGATCGGGCAGCAGTATTTCCAGCACTCTTTTCGCCTCTTCCGGTATTCCCTCCCGTTTCACGGGAGTCGACCCTTCCACGATGACGACGAACTCCCCCTTCTGCTGCGAGGAAAGCCACTGCCTCGCCTCGCCCAGACGGCAGGCATGGATGGTCTCGTAAAGTTTGGTGAGTTCTCTCGCGAAAACGACGCTGCGCTCCGTTCCCAGGGCATCCGAAAGGTCCCCGGCCAGATCCACGATCCTGTGAGGGGCCTCGAAAAACACCAGGGTCTGGGGAAGCGTTTTCAGAGGTTCGAGCGCCTTTTTTCTCGCAGCGCTCTTCGCCGGAAGAAATCCGCAGAAGAGAAAGCCGTTCTCGCTCATGCCGGAAGCCGAAAGCGCCGCGATCGCGGCATTGGGGCCGGGAATGGGAACGACGTCGAAGCCTGCATGCCTGGCCGAGGCCACCAGATGAGAACCGGGATCGGAAATCGCCGGAGTTCCGGCATCGCTCACCAGGGCAACCTGCTTTCCTTCGGCCAGGTACGCCAGGACGGCTGCGCTTTTTTCCCGTTCGTTGTGCTGATGCAGGGAAACCAGCCGCACCGAAATGCCATAATGCTTCAGCAGCCCGGAAGTGGTCCGCGTATCCTCCGCCGCGACCAGGTCGACACTCTTCAGGATATCCAGCGCCCTCAGGGTGATGTCGCGCAGGTTCCCGATCGGCGTTGCCACCACATATAATGTCCCTTTAGCGTCAGGAGATGTCATGTTCATTGCGACACTATACGGCAGCAATTTCCCCTTTTCCAGATGAACAGGGGAAAGGATGCCGAATCGTCCGCATTGTCCTTCCTGGAAGGACAGGGACTCGATCTGCTCGAAAGAAACTATCTCTGCCGCATGGGCGAAATCGACCTCGTCATGAAGGAAGGCGATACGCTCGTCTTCGTCGAAGTCAGGCAGCGCTCCAGCCCGGACTTCGGCGGAGCGGCGGAAAGCATCACCCCTGCCAAGCAGAGCAGAATTCTGGCCGCGGCGAAACACTATCTGATGCAATTCGAACCCGTGCCGGATTGCCGTTTCGATGCAGTGCTCTTCGGCGAAGACGGCAAACCCGAATGGATCAGGAACGCATTCCTCGAGCAAGATGGCAGCGCCGCCCGTTTCAGGTAAAATGCCCTCATCGAATGCCAGATGCAGACCATGAACCTGATCCAGAGAATCACCTCGACTTTCGCTGAGAGCGCCAACCTCAAGCTGGAAATCATGGGCCAGCTTGCTGTTCCCATTGCCGCTGCAGCCGAACGCATGCAGCAGTGCCTGATGGAAGACGGAAAGATTCTCTCCTGCGGAAACGGCGGGTCCGCAGCGGATGCACAGCATTTCGCGGCCGAACTCCTGAACCGCTTCGAAATGGAGCGCCCCGGGCTTGCGGCTTTCTGCCTGACCTGCGATTCCTCCACGCTCACCGCCATCGCGAACGACTATGACTATTCGCAGGTTTTTTCCAAGCAGGTCGCCGCGCTCGGCAGACCGAAAGACTTGCTGCTCGCCATATCGACCAGCGGGAGTTCGCGGAGCGTCGTGGAAGCCGTTTCCGCCGCCCACGACCTGAAGATGGGAGTCGTCGCGCTCACCGGACATTCGGGAGGCGTGATCTCCGAAATCCTGCGGCCGGAAGACATCCACATCTGCGTCCCTTCGGACAGCACTGCACGCATCCAGGAAGTCCATATACTCGCCTTGCACTGCCTGTGCGACGCGATCGATTGTCTTTTATTGGGAGTCGAATAATGCGCAAACTCTGCTGGATCCTCCTCGCCCCGCTTCTCCTTTCTGGCTGCTTCCCCGTCGTTGCGACAGGCGTCGGTGCCGGCGCGCTGATGGCTGCGGATCGCCGCACCAGCGGGGCCTACATCGACGACGAAGGGATCGAACTGAAAGCAGGAAACCGCATCAGCGAAGAATTCAAGGATCAGGTGCATGTCAACGTGACCAGCTACAACAGGAGCGTGCTCCTGACCGGAGAAGTGCCCTCCCAGGATGCCAAGAACAGGGTGGAGCAGATCGCAAGAAGCGTGGAAAATGTCCGCTCGATCACCGACGCACTCGGCATCATGCCCAACAGCTCCTTCGGTTCGAGAAGCAGCGACACCCTGATCACGACGAAAATCAAGGGACAGCTTCTCGACGGCAAGACGGTGCCGGCCAACGTCGTGAAGGTCGTCACCGAGCGCGGGACCGTATATCTGCTCGGCATCGTCTCCCACAAGGAAGGCGATGCGGCGATACAACTGGCCAGCAAGACCGGCGGCGTTCTGAAAGTCGTCGATCTTTTCGAATATACCGACTGATGACGCCTCCCGACTTCGAGAGGAAGCTGTGCAATCCTGACGAAATTCGAGGCAGGGTCGCCGCGCTCGACCGGCCGCTCGTCTTCACCAACGGCTGCTTCGACATCCTGCACCGGGGGCATGTCTCCTACCTCGCCCAGGCGAAATCCCTGGGGAAAAGCCTCTTGGTCGGAGTGAACAGCGACGATTCCGTGAGAAGGCTGGGAAAGGGCGGCGACCGTCCGGTCAATCCTCTCGCCGACCGCATGGCAGTGCTCGCCGCGCTTGAAAGCGTGGATCTCGTGACCTGGTTCGGGGAGGACACCCCACTCGAACTGATCCTCGCATGCAAACCGGACGTGCTGGTGAAGGGCGGCGACTGGAAAACAGCCGACATCGTCGGGGGAACGGAAGTGGCCTCCTGGGGGGGAAGCGTTCATTCCATTCCTTTCATTTTCGAAAGATCGACAACCGCCCTCCTGGGCCGCATCCGCAATTCGACCTGAAGCGCCGCCATGAGCATGCCGCGCGGCACGAAACTGGCTTTCTACCTGGCGCTCGCCAACATCCTCGTCATCGTTTTCGCCAGCCTCTATCCTTTCTCCGGCTGGCGCGACCCCGGCATATCCGCGCTTTCCTTCCTGTCGAAGCCCCTGCTGAAACATGTGCTTCCGGGAGATCTGCTGATCAATTTCTCGGCCTATGTTCCACTCGGCTTTTTCGTCTCCATGGCAGCCCTTTCCCGGTTCCGGCATGCGGGCGCGCTTATCGCCTCTGCCCTGTTCTGCTGCCTGTTGAGCCTTGCCATGGAATCCACGCAGATGTACCTGCCTGCCAGGGTCGCCTCCACCCTCGACTGGCTAGCCAACAGCTGCGGCGGGATGAGCGGGGCACTCGTCGCCCTGCGCACATGGCGCCTTCCCATTTTCGACATCCACCTGGCGAAATTCAGGGATGCCTGGATTCTTCATGGCAATGCGGGGGACGCCGGAATCGCGCTCATCGCGCTCTGGCTGTTCACCCAGATCAACCCCTCCCTCCCCCTGATGGGCAGCTGGGTTCTCGACGAGGGGCCGCTACTGCAGCGCCTTTTCTCCCCCCACCATTTCAGCCCCGTCGAGGCCGGCTCGGTCGCGCTCAATCTGCTGTCCTTCGGGCTGGTCGCCTCCCTGATGCTGCGCCCGGAGCGAACGAAGGTGAGGCCCGTCGTCCTGGCGCTATTTCTGGCCATCCTGATCAAATCGGCCATGGCCGGCTTCCTGCTCAAGCCAGACGTTTTTTTCGCCTGGGCGAACCAGGAAGCAATCGTCGGCGTCGCAACCGGACTCTCCCTGATTTTCGCGCTCAGGAATTTCCCGTCGCGAAGCCGCGCGGCCATCGCGGCAGCGGCGATCCTCGCCCAGATCGCATTCACCGGCCTCACGCCGGACATCGCCTCCCCGGCTTCCGAACTTTTCCTCTTCGACTGGAAATACGGGCAGCTCATCACCCTGAGCGGCGCCACTTCGTTCCTCGCAAAGCTCTGGCCATACCTCGCACTGGCCTACCTCGGCTTCATCTATCGCAGGCGGGTATGAGATAATCGCACTTTTGGGTATCGGAAAATGGGCCATTACGACAAGCATGTCTTTTTTTGCCTCAACCAGAGGGAAGCCGGGGAGGACTGCTGCAACAACTTCGATGCGACCGCCATGCGCCTGCACGCCAAGGAAAGGATCAAGTCGCTGAATTTGGACGGAAAGATCAGGATCAACGCGGCAGGCTGCCTCGGCCGCTGCGGGGAAGGTCCGGTTATCGTCGTCTATCCGGAGGAAACCTGGTATACCTATGTCGACCGGGAAGATATCGACGAAATCATCGATTCCCATCTTGTCGGGAACCGCGTCGTTTCCAGGCTGAAGATCTGATGGAACAATACAGGTTCGAAGCAGAAGGACCCGCCGGAAGGATCGAAGCCCATGCCTACGACCCGGGGAAGAGAAGGGGCATCGCGCTCATTGCCCATCCCCATCCCCTGTTCGGCGGAACCATGGACAACAAGGTGGCCCAGACGCTGGCAAAGTCCTTTCTCGAGCTCGACTACCTGTCGGTGCGCTTCAATTTCAGGGGGGTGGGGGCAAGCTCGGGTGCCTACGACGAGGGCATCGGAGAAACCGAGGATGCACTCGCCCTCCTGGAGTTTCTTAAACGCCGCGAGGGAAATCTTCCCCTCGCGCTCGCAGGCTTCTCCTTCGGCGGCTTCGTCCAGGCGAAGGTGGCGAACAGAATCGAGGCCGAGAAGATCGCACTCATCGCCCCTGCAGTGGGAAAATACGACGTGCCGGAAGTGAAGCAGGATCTGCTTCTCATCCACGGCGAAGAGGACGAAGTGATCCCGCTTTCCGACCTCTTCGAATGGGCGCGCCCGCAGGGGCATGCCGTGACCGTGCTCCCGGGGGCGAGCCATTTCTTCCACGGCAGGCTCGCCCAGCTCAAGAAAATCGTGGTCGATTCTTTCAAGGACTGACATGCTCTGGGTCAAGGCTTTTCACATCATCCTGGTCACCAGCTGGTTCGCCGGCCTCTTCTACCTGCCCCGCATCTACGTGAATCTGGCGATGGCGAAACAGGAGGCTGAAATCGAACGCCTTCTGCTGATGGCGGGAAAGCTCTACCGGTTCATGACGCCCCTGGGAATCCTGGCGCTAGCCCTCGGCACCTGGCTCTGGCTGGGATTCGGCTTCTCAGGGGGCTGGCTGCATGCCAAGCTGTTCCTGGTGCTACTTCTCGTCCTCTATCACTTCTACTGCGGAAAACTGCTGAAGGACTTCAGGGCGGGCAAAAACCAAAAAAGCCATGTCTGGTACCGCTGGTTCAACGAATTTCCGGTGCTGGCGCTGACCCTCGTCGTGATACTGGTGGTGGTCAAGCCCTTCTGACAGACGCTGGGGAACCACTGATTTATTCCGCGTGGAGTGATGAATAAATCAGTGGTTCCCTAGACCCAGTAGGTGATCCCGGTCATCGCTTTCGACGACAGCTGCATCAGGATCCTTGCCGGAAAGGGAAGTCTCGCCCCCCCCAGCGATACTGCCATCGACGCATGCTGGATTTCGTCGTACTTCATCTGCTCGACCACCGCACGGCTTTTCAGGTCGGCAAGCGGCAGACGCTCCAGGTGCCCGGCGAGATGGCGCTCCACCTGGCGCTCCGTTTCCGCGAGGAAACCGAGATTCCATTTGTCGCCGATGAGCCCCACGCCTGCGCCGATCGCGAGCGACCCCGCATACCAGAGCGGATTGAACAGGCTCTTTCTTCCCCCCAGCTCCTTTATCCTGTTTTCCGTCCAGCAAAGATGCTCCGTCTCTTCCCAGGAAGCCTGCTCCAGGGAGTCCGCGATTTCCCTGTTTTTCGCGGTCATGGCCTGCCCCTGGTAGAGCGCCTGGGCGCAGATCTCCCCGCTGTGGTTGATGCGCATCAGGGCTGCGGAAAGCCGCTTGTCCTCGCGGCTCAGCATCCCTTCCGGCAGGTCTCCCCCAGGCTGCGGACGGAGCGATGCGGCGGGAGCGAAAAGCGTCCTCAGCCCCCTGTCGAACCCTGTGATAATCCTGTCGATATCGATCATTCGAATCCCATCTGAAAGGCCAGTATAACCACGGGATGCAGCACCGCTGCCCCGGAAAGGCGCGACCCCATGGACATCGCGCACCCGACGTTGGATGTCGCGATGAAATCCGCGCCGGCTTTGCCCACCATTTCCATTTTATCATCCAGAAGCGAGTTTGCCATTTCCGGCTGGGTCAGGAAATAGCTTCCGGCGGAACCGCAGCACTGGCCGTTCCCGCCCAGCGGCGCGATCTCCGCTTCCGGTATCCTTTCGAGAAGCCGGTAGGGATAGTCCTGTCCTTTCAGCACGTTCCTCATGGAGCAGGGGTCGTGCACGGCTATCCTTGCGCGCAGGGGCGCTATTTCGATTTCCTCCCATCCTTGCGCTTCATTCAGGAAACGGCTGATCTCATACACCCTTTCCGGGAAAGCCCCGAGAAGTTCGGAGGTACAGGCTGAGGAAGTGCAAACTATCTTCTCCACCCCATGAAAGGCGTCGACATTCCTTTCGCTCAGGGAAGATGGATCCTCCCCGAAGCGGGCGTGGAGCGCGCCGCAGCAAGTCTGGCTTTTCGGCACATGAACCGTGTAGCCCAGCCGGTTGAGGACATGGATCGAAGCATTCAGGGCAAGCGCATCGGAAAGCCTGGCGACGCAGCCGAGGAAGAGCCCGACCTCCCCACGGACCCTGCCCCGCGCAGGATGGACGGTTTTCTCCGGAGCCGGC